>SAMEA104315433__coassemble_632_pt1 | contig 15671 bp, 12 predicted proteins | sample SAMEA104315433__metabat2_low_PE_037 | metagenome-assembled genome bin SAMEA104315433 (sample SAMEA104315433) | gut metagenome | biome: Monkey gut; feature: monkey-associated habitat; material: faeces | place: China | collected 2013 | reverse complement strand
TTTCTTGATGGTTATTGAAAATGTTATAGCCTTTTTTAGAAATAAAATCCTTAGCAAAAAATCCACAATCAATAGTGGATGAAAGTTGATTAGACCATTTGTAATCGTAGGCTTCATAAAATTTGGTACAATTTGCAGTATAAGATTTGTCTATAGAATTTCCAAAATCTTTCCATTTTTTTATGTAATTTCCTGTTAAATTGAATGTTTCGTAGCAAGCGTTAATTCCATCTACAATCCAAGCAGCATCTTCTATCATTGAACTACTTGTTAAAAAATAATCCTCATAATTTAATGTATCAATTTGATTGTTTTTATGATTGCTAACAATAATTTTCCCAAGACCTGAGGTTGAATCTAATTCAAAATCGAATCGATTTTTTTTGTCAGAATTCAATTTTGATAAAATTTCATCTGTTAATAAAAGGTTTAAGTTATCCCTTGTTGTTGCCCATTTTTTAGCTTCATTATCGTCATCATTTAAAGGTTTCAATTGAATAGTATCGCTAGCGTGTAAATAATTTTCAAAAAATTTCCAATTATAACTTGATGTATCAATTTGAATATTATTTTGCGATAAATTCCAACTAGTTATAGATTTGTCATTTGAAGAAAAAGTTTTTGAAAGTTGATCTTTTATGCCAACAAAATCAAAACAAAGTATTTTTTTGTATAATTTATAAATCCATTGTGCTGGTTGGTAAATTCCGTTGACAACAGAACAACATATCGTTGCAACAGTTGATGAATAACCATCAACAATATCTCTTACATTTTTAGAAAATTTTGCCGTTACTCCTAATGCAGGTACATCAACATAAACAGCAGCTTTTACAACATTTTTTACAAGTCTAAACAAGCTAAATGAATTTGTTCTAAAATAAACAAAGTCATCTACAATGCTATCTGCTTTTATACTTTCCCAACGATTTTCAGATTTTATAAAGTGTTCCACATAAATGCTATCATTTGTAGAATAGGAAAAATCTAAAGGGAGCGCAACATCCACAGTATCGCCATTTTTTAATTTCGCATCAATATCGTAAATGTCTCCCAGAATACATAACTCTTCATAATTTTCAGGGCCATTCGGATTAAATTCTAATTTGTTGTAAGTCGGAATTTTTCCGTCTACAAATTTTCGTTTGTCAAATTTTAAAGACAAATTTTTTGAAACAAAAGGAGTTTCGTCAAATTCATAAATCGCTTCAACAAAATCTTTATCAAGTAATTTTTCGGTTTTCTTAATTTCAATCCATTCAGGAGTTTCTTTTTTTGCCCACCATTTTAATTTTATTTTTCGATGGTCATTCATGACAATTTCAAAAGTCGGCGCAATGTTAATTTGATGAGATAATTTGACGATTGTATTCCAACCGCTTAAAGGAACTCTTTTGTTTCCGGCATAAAAATAACCATTCAGTTGTTTTTTATCCGTGGGCTCAATTTGTACATAAATCGTGGTGTATTCAAATTTTGGAAGTTCTGTTATTTTGAAGTTTGAAGAAATTCCTTTAAATTCAGTTGTTGAATTTAGTTCTCCTAAATCAATATCATTTTTAATTTGTTCAAAATAAATGGAATCAAATTTTTCAATCAATTGTTTTTTTATCGAATCTGTTTTTGAATTTGTTTCTTGACAAGTTGACGTTGCAATTTCAGAATCAACCCACCATTGAATGGGTAAATTTTGTGATGGACCCTCGTATTGAATCAAAAGGGAATCGGATTTTTTAAAATTGATTTCGTGATAATAAGAACGCAGATTATATCTACAGTCATTAACAGTTAAATTTCCTGAAAGTGGAACTGATGGAATCGAATTGATTCCTAAAATAATTCGCGAATAAAACCAACCAGTAGGAAAATTTTTTAATGCGATTTCGTCGCCGTTTTGAAGAGAGATGACTGTTTTTTCATTATAGGAAATGGAATGTATTTTCGCAAAAGAAATTTGTGTTATGCAAAGTAAAACAATAGCGAAAATAATTCGAGTCATAAAATTTTAGGGAACGATAGAAAGTGATTTTATCGGACAAGATACAAAAGTTGGTTTCCCATTTGCATCATTTAAAATAGCGCAATTCGTATCATTAAGAGTGTTTGTTGCCGAAGAATAATTCACAAAAATAATGCTAAAAAAACTTTTAGTTGCGTATCCAGTTTGCGCCAAAGCTTGCGTTTGATTGTAGCTTAAATTAGAAGATGGAAGAATGTGAAATCGCAAAGAATATTTTTTATTGTTAATTGTGACCGTGTCGCTAGAAGCAATAAAAAAGGTGCCACCTTCTTGAATGGATAATGAAAATTTTGATAAAGATGTTATACAAGTTGATTTTGGAATGCCAGGATTTCCCGAATAATTATTGTCGTTACAAATAATTTGAGCATTGATGGGAAGTAGATTAAGTAGTAAAATAAATCCAATCTTCTTAAAAATTTCATACAAAACTCCATTTTCTTTTTTGAAATATAATATCTTTTTATTGTGATGCTCAAAGTAAAAAAAATATTGTTCATTTTGTTGAGTGCAATTCTTTTTGTACTTGTGGGATGTATTTCCAGTAGCGATGATGACTATAAGTATAAAGATGCAAACACTTGTTATTATAGGAGAGTCATTCATTATAAAGCGATGATAATAAATCTTTATTTAGAAAAAGTATATAAAACAAAGAATTTAATCGATAAAGATGCAATAGTGAATGTACAATTATCATTAGGAGAAGGCTTAGAAAAACAGGATATTGATAAAAATGTGTGCTCTAATACAAATTACAAGTATATAGTAGCTCTAGAGAATAATTCTAAACAAAATGGATATGCTGGGCCAAAGTATAAATTAAAGTTAGATACACTAGGTCATGTCAAATTTTCATTGTTTGACGCGAATGATGTTGAAAAGAAATATGATTTTGATGTAGATCAACTTCTAAATTTTAGCCATATAAAGGATACCATATTTATTGGAAATAGGGATAGTTCTATTGTCAATTATGAAAGTTGTGATTTTTCGGATAGCATTTATAATGAAAAATATCGAATTTATAATGCACAACAAATTCCTAAATGTTTTGATAAATCGCAAAAACTAGATAAACCATTAACATTTTATAATGATTCCACATTGGGCAAAACTATTTCGATGAATTATAGTTTTGAGTATGATAATGGTCTCGGCTTGGATCTAATCAAGGTAAATTCATCAGTCGTCATCAAAAGCGATGATGAATGGCATAAAATGGTGAATTACGAATTTGAAAATTGGTATTTTCCAAATTCTTCTAGGCAATAAATCATTTTGCAGATTTTTTTAATTTTGCAAAATGATTTTTTGAAAAATTTTGATTTAGATATTATATCTTACATATAAATTAACTGCATGCATGGTGCGTGACATTGGGGGAACGCGCTCGTATGCAGCGATTTTTACATAAGAGTTTAAGCGGAGACCTAAACCAAAATCAGCGGGCAAGTAGGCTTCGATGCCGGCATTGTTAAAGATGACGAAGTCGTAGCCGTTCGTGCCGTAGTGCGGTTCGGTATTGGGGATGGTGCGGAAAAGATAGGCCGCGATGTAGTTGTAAAATTTTCCCCAATTTTTAAGTTCTAATTCAATGGTCGATTTGTAGCTTAAGCCCAAGCTGTATTGGTATTTGCGGGTAACTTGATAATTGGTATCCGCTGCGGCTAACACATCGTCATAGTTAAAGTCCGAAGAGCCGAGAATGATATAAGATGGCATGTGAATCATTCGGAATCGAAGACTTTCGGAAAGGTCAATATTTACGTCGGCGCCGAGACCGATTGCGAGAGCAGACATTTCAACTAAGTCTCCGTAGAATGTATCGAAGTGCAAGTATGTAGCAAAGTCCATCCAATTTTCGCCGGCGTGGAAGTGCAAATTTTTAAGCTTGCCCACGGAATTCATCCGCATCATCATACCGTCTTCGCTTTGATCTTGACTAAAGTCAAAGGTGAAATATTCAAACGGTTCTTTGATTTTTCGATTGGGACTTCCGTAAACGAGATTTAATCCATAAGTCATCGATCCTGCATCCCAATCATCGCTGTCTTGTAATTTTCCGTCTTCACCATCGTAGCGATATTCACTTCCGAAGCGTTTGCCGAGACCGGCAAAGATGGACCATTTCATCGGTGCGTAGCCCGGATTTGTGGGACTTGGACCGTGCCATTTTTCTTGGACGTAAGCCATCGGACTTGCGATGAATGCAAAAATATTGTCAAGGATTCCGGCGTTAGGTTTTGCTAAGGCTCGCGTAGAAATACGATAAAGCATTTCGCCGTAAATTGTTCCGCCGACGCTTGTCGCAATGAGATCGTTTGGGGCGGGATATTCTGTTTCGCAGAACATTTCCCAGAAATATGATCCGGTTAAAGCGAAGAAATAGCTTTCGTAAAAGTCATAACCCGAAGCACGAGCCGTCGCATAATACATGTTGCCTTGATACGGGTGACCGAAGAAGTTAATCGCAAAATGGTTATCGTCCCAACGCCAACCTTCGCGGTAATTGCGCTTCCAATAAGAAGGGCCGACTTTCGCATAATCTTTTTGCAAAACGTAGCGGTCCCAAACCCAAACGAGACCGTCTTGTGCGAGAACGCCGATAAAGGGAACGATGACAGGAAGGCGTTTGCCGGTGGGAGTTCGCGGTGTATATTCGGGAATCGAATCCGAATTGCCTGCGGGCTGTTTTGACTCAACCGAAGAGGTATCGGTTGCTGCTGTCTGCGGGGTTTCGTCCGCAAAAGCAAGCGCGGAAAGGAAAGCCAGAGAAAGAAAAAACAGTTTTATTTTCATGCTAGCACAAAAATGGCTTTTTTTATAAGTTTTTTGTAGGGAGGAAAAGATAAAATGGGTCGTTTTCCGATGAAATGATCAAATGGTTGGGGTTTTGACGATGATTTTCTATATTTACGGCAATGCAATTATGCTTAGAACCAGATCAGCTGAATTTAATTCAGCGAATTTTAAATGCCCATTTCGCAGGGCTTGAAGTGGACGCTTATGGTCCGCGGGTAACTGGTGTTGATTTAACGCCAGAGTCTGCGTTGAATATCGTAGTCGTTACTTCGCAGCCTGTTTCCTTCGAAGAAATGGTGAGCGTTGAAAATGCATTCGCCGAAAGCGGACTTCCTTTTCGCGTCGATATTATCGATTGGTCAAAGCTCACAGAAGGCATGCAAAAAGACATTAAAAAAGAACACATCGTAATCCAAGAAGCCGTTGCGGATGCTTCTTGATTTTTGGAAATTTATGCTCAAAAAAATTTTTTCATCCACAATTCCGGCGCTGCTTTTGGCGTCCGCAGTTGTTTCTGCTGCTCCGACAGAATCGGCGGATTGCTCGTCTCTTGAATCTTTAAAACCTCTCGCAGAAAAGAAGTTGAAAACCGAAGAAGGTTATCAGGCAGCGTTACAGCTCGCAGCTTGCTACGCAGCATCGGGCGATACCGCAAATTTGGATCGTTTGTCTTCTCGGTTCCTCGAATTTTATGCGGGAAATCCGAAACGTTCGCGGATGGAAGTCATCGCCGCAGAACGGATGCTTGCGAATGATTCGTCGGTGACAAAAGCCATCGATATGCTTTTGAATGTGCTTTCGTATAGCCAGAATAATACGATTAAAGAAGATGCGAGCAATTTAGCGGTGCGAATTATTGCAAAAGATGCGCGCTTAACGATTGGACAACTCACGACGATTGCAGATAAAGCGCTCGTGAATCGCAAAGTTTCGAATGCGACTTGGTTGCGCTTAGGCAGCGAACTTGCGAAAAAGCAAAATTACAAAGCGGCGCGTTACTGGTATAAAAAAGTGGTAACGGCAAATGAAAGCGCAGAATGGGTAGAAAAAGCAAATCGATCAATCGATGATTTAGAAGGGAAAGCTTCGATTCCGACCGTTTTGATTTTGGCGCCGACTTCGGGCGATTTTGCGGAATTTGGTAAAGAAGCGGTGAACGGCGTTCGCTTGGCATTTGAAAAATCGGATTTGAAAAATAAAGTGAATTTACGCGTTGCCGATACGCGTGCCGATGCCGTGGAAGCGCTTCGCAAAACGCGTCAAGCGGTTGCGCAAGATAGCGTCGTCGCAATAATTGGACCTTTGATGAGTGCGCCGGCAGCAACGGTTGCAGCTTGGCTCAGTTCGATGCATACAAATATTCCGATGATTACGCCGACGGCAACGGATGCGGGCATTTCTCGGATGGGCTCGAATATTTTCCAAGTGAATGTGAGCATGGATAATTTGGCGATAGGCATTGCGAATTATGCGATTAACTGCTTAGGCATTCGCGAATTTGCAGTCCTTTCTCCGGTGGGAGATTTTGGTTCAGCGATGACGCAGAGCTTTACCCGCGCTGTCGAAAGTCGCGGCGGAGTGATTGTTGCGACGCAGGAATTTGAAGAAGGTCGTCCTGATTATACGACGGAATTTCGAAAATTGCGTGCGGTGCGTTTCCCGCAAATTTTGCGCAAGCGGAACATTGCTCGCGGAGCCAAAGATTTAGATGCGATTTCGGCAAAAGATAAAAAGTCTTATTTGCAAGATTCTGTGTTTGCGATTCCCGGCATTTTCATTCCGAGCTCAAGCCCGTCGGATGCAGGACTGATTGCGCGTCAGGTGGCGTATCACAAATTGAACGGCACACTTCTCGGCACTTCGGGCTGGTATGGGCAAGACTTAATCGACGAAGGCAAAAAACTTGTCGAAGGTTCTTACTTTAGCGTCGCTTCGGCGGGAGTTGATTCCAACAAAGTTTACACCGATTTTGCGAATGCGTACAAATCGAAATTTGGCGAAGCGCCGAAAGCAGATAAAGTCAGCGGGCTCAGTTACAGCGCAGCAAACATTGTCTTCTCGCTTCTCGCATCGGGCGAAAAAGAATTGGTGAAGAAAATTTATTCGCAAAAGAATTTCGTCGGCGTTTACGGCGACATTCGCTTTGAACGTGGCGCTAATGCAAATGTTCAAATCATGAGCGTGGATTCGTCGGCTTTTGTGAACAAAACCAAGTGTGCAGAAAAATAATTATTGCAGAGCGCAATAATTGATTGTAAAATCATCCGAGCGGAGTCAGTAAAAATGAAACGCAACAGTTTTGGCTTATTGATTTCGCTCATTCTTTTTTTTGTTGGAATTTCTTCGGCCGAAAACACTTCAATTTTTTCTTTACCCGGAGAATTAAATTCTTTGGCGAAGCAAGCGATGGCGCAAGCGCTTCAAACAAATTATGCGGCTTCGTATGCGACGATTCAAAAAATTGAAAAGAAAAATGCGGGCGCAGCTTGTGTTCTAAGAAACATTGTGCGCTTGAGTGAATTTGACGATTTAGGCGATACTGTCGCATTGATAAAGGCTCACGAAGAACTTTCGCAGTGCAAAGCGGATAGCGCATGGGATGTGCTTCGAGAATTCGAATTGGGTTATGCGATGAGTGCCTTAGGGCATTCGTTTAAGGGTGCATTAGGGACGCGAAGCGCTGCAAAAAAATTTGAAGATTCCAAAGACAAAGATGCGCAGGCGATTTATTCGATTTACGCTTATTATGTCGATGACGGTTTTAGTTTTCTGCCGTTCGTCTCGGACGACCGCGAAACTTATCTGAAAATTTTAGAAGAGCGTTCTGCAAAATCCGAATTTTTCTGGGCACTCTTTGCGACGCCACTCGCGTGGATGTATTACGACCGCGAAGAATATGAAAAAGCGCTTGCGGTGGTGAATCGAGCCCTTGGAAAAGCGCCCGGAAATCCCATATTCATTCAGATGAAAGCGGATATGCTTTACAAATTAAAGCGTTACGCAGAGGCCGCAGAAATTTACGAGAAGAGCTCAAAGGATTATTATAAACGTTCCAAAAAATCGGTGCGGTATTTCTGCGCCGTCGGCAATTTAGCGCGGATTTATTTAGCGGCAGGCGATGACGAAAAAGCAAAAATGAAAGCGGGAAAATTCAACGATCCCGCATACGAAAAAGTGGAAAAATGGATGCCCGCTTCTCTCGTAAAAGATTTGAAAAAGAAAAATCTTCTCTGATTTTAGAAACAAAAATAATTCGCAATTTCAGCGTTTAAAAAAGAAAAACTCTCGCGAGTGTGAGAGTTTTTCTTTGACAAAAGTTGTCAATTACTTGCGCGGATCGCCAGCGTAAACAGCCTTCTTGCCGAGTTCTTCTTCGATTGCGAGAAGACGGTTGTACTTGGCAATACGGTCGGTACGAGAGAGCGAACCAGTCTTGATCTGGCCAGCAGCAGTACCCACAGCGAGGTCAGCGATGAAGGTGTCTTCGGTTTCGCCAGAACGGTGAGAAACGATCGGAGCGTAGCCCTTTTCCTGAGCAGTCTTGATAGCGGCGAGAGTTTCGGAAATAGAACCGACCTGGTTCACCTTGATAAGGATTGCGTTTGCAATGCCAGCTTCGATACCTTCGTTGAAGATAGTCGGGTTGGTCACAAACAGATCGTCGCCAACGAGGTTGATCTTCTTGCCGAGATCCTGAGTGAGAACCTTCCAACCTGCCCAGTCGTTTTCGTCCAAGCCGTCTTCGATCGAGAAGATAGAGAACTTGTCCACGAGCTTTTCGTAGTACTTAACGAGCTGTGCGCTCTTGTAGGTCTTGCCGTTAGACTTCTTGAAGGTGTAAGTCTTATTCTTGTCCCACTTGGTCTTTTCGCTCTTTTCTTCTTGATCACAGAATTCAGAGGAAGCGACGTCGAGAGCAATCTTGATGTCCTTGCCGAACTTGTAGCCAGCAGCTTCGGTTGCATCCTTGAGAGCGGTGAGAGCCTTTTCGAGGGTCATCACACCGGTAATCTTCCAACCGAATTTAGACTTCGGATCTTTCTTCAGAGCAACGCCCGGAGCAAAACCACCTTCGTCACCGACGGTCGTTTCGTAGCCACCCTTCTTGAGAACGCTCTTGAGGGAGTGGAAAATTTCAGTGACCATCTGGAGGCCCTTCGAGAAAGAAGAAGCGCCAACCGGAGCGATCATGAATTCTTGGAAGTCAATCGGAGCAGAAGAGTGAGCACCGCCGTTAATCACGTTGCACATCGGGCACGGGAGAGTGAGTTTCTTTGTGCCATGGAGCTTTGCGATGTACTGATAAAGCGGAAGGCCTGCTTCCTTAGCAGCAGCAACGCAGACAGCCATCGAAACAGCGAGAATTGCGTTTGCACCGAGATGATTCTTGTGCATGCGATCGCCGTCGAGTTCGATCATCTTATCGTCAACAGCTTTCTGATCAAATGCATCCATTCCGATGATGCCTTTGCCTTTCTTTGCAATTTTTTCGTTAACATTGTTCACAGCCTTGGTTGTACCCTTGCCGCAGTATGCCTTGCCACCATCGCGGAGTTCGCAAGCTTCGCGGATACCGGTAGAAGCACCGCTCGGAACCTTAGCGACGCCTTCGACGCCAGATTCGAGAACAACGACAGCTTCGACAGTCGGATTGCCACGGGAATCCAGAATCTGACGAGCCTTAACAGACTTGATAATTGCAGCCATATTTTGCCTTTTGGTTAGAGTGAAAAATCTTTGTTATTGAATATAGAAAAAAATGTGAATAAACGGTAGTATAAGTAGAGTGTCTTCGGTTGTAAAATTCGAATTTCTAATTTTGAATTATGGCATTACTTTCCGTCAAAAATTTATTGCTTCGTTTTAGCGATCCCGCTTTACTCGATCATGTTTCCTTTGATATTCAAGAAGGTGAACGCGTTTGTTTGATGGGACGAAACGGCGAAGGCAAAAGTACGCTGCTCAAAATTCTCTCGGGCGAAATGGAAGCGAACTCGGGTGAAATTATTCGCAAAAATGGTTTAAGAACTTCGCGGTTAATTCAAGAAATTCCTGCGCACATTGCAGGAACTGTCCGCGATATTGTTATCGGCGAAACTCCAGAAAGACATACCGCAGGCGAAGATATTTTAGGAAAGACGGGAATTGATCCGGATGCAAAATATGATTCGCTTTCGGGCGGACAAAAACGCCGCGTTCTTTTTGCGAAGGCGATTGCCGAAGAACCGGATTTGCTTTTGCTCGATGAGCCGACGAATCACTTGGATATTCCGAGCATTCAATGGCTCGAAGGAATTCTCGCGCGGGTGCAATGCACGGTTCTTTTCATCAGTCACGACCGTGCTTTTGTGCGGCGCTTGGCGACTCGGATTTTGGAATTAGACCGTGGACGAATTCGTTCTTGGAATTTTCCTTACGATGAATTTGTGCGTCACCGCGACGCGGCACTTGCCGAAGAAGAAAAAGCGAATAAACTTTTTGACAAGCGTTTAGCCGAAGAAGAAGTTTGGATTCGCAAAGGAATTCAAGCCCGCAGAACGCGTAACGAAGGCCGCGTCCGCGCACTGATTCAAATGCGAAGAGAACGCGCTGACAGAAGAAATCGCACGGGAAATGTGAAAATGCAAATTACCGAAGCGGAACGCTCGGGGCGTCTTGTTGTCCGCGCAGAAAATATTTCGTATTCGTATGAAGGGCGTCCGCTAATTCAGAATTTTTCGACGGAAATTTCTCGTGGCGATCGTGTAGGAATTGTGGGCGAAAACGGCTGCGGCAAAACGACGCTTTTAAAAATTCTTCTCGGCGAACTCACGCCGCAAAGCGGAAGCGTGCGCTTGGGCTCGAATTTACAAATCGCCTATTTTGATCAAATGCGGACTCGTTTGCGCGAAGATAAATCGCTCATTGAAAATATCGGCGACGGGCAAGAATATGTCGTGCTCAATGGACAGAAACGCCACGTGCTCAGCTATTTGCAAGATTTTTTGTTTACCGCACAACGCGCCCGCGGACCGATCAGCGCACTTTCGGGCGGTGAACGCAATCGTTTGCTTCTCGCTTGTTTATTTTCGCATCCGTCGAATGTTCTCGTTCTCGATGAACCGACGAATGACTTGGACATGGAAACTTTGGATTTACTCGCGGACTTGCTTGTAGAATATAACGGCACCGTGATTACAGTAAGCCATGACCGCGATTTTTTGGATAACGTCGCCACCGAAATTTTAGGCTTTGAAGGAGTCGGCGATATTCACGAAAACGTGGGCGGTTATTCGGATTATGCCGAAGCAAAAAAATTGCGCATCAAAGAAGCGGAAAGTGTCTCGGCAAATTTGAAAAAAGAAACGTCCGAAAAACGGGTGAAAGAAAAAAAGAAACGCAGCTATAAAGAAGAGCGCGAATATCAAGCGCTCCCTGATTTAATCGATAAATTGGAAAAAGAAATTACCGAATTGCAAATGGCGCTTGGAACGGAAGAGGTTTATACGAATGCGACAAAACTCATCGAAATCCAAGCGCAATTAGCGGAAAAAGAAAAGCAATTAGAAACGGCTTACGAACGCTTTGAAATTTTGGACGCTTATTAACGTCCAAAATTCTGCGCTTTTTTTATCCCCAGACTTCGTCGGCAATCGATTTGACTAAATCAAGCTTTGCCCATTGTTCGTCTTCGGTTAAGCGGTTACCGATTTCGCAAGAAGCGAAACCGCATTGCGGGCTTAAATAAAGATTGTCAAGAGTAACGAATTTTGAAGCTTCGTGAATGCGTTTAATCTCTTCGTTTCTGTCTTCTAATTTCGGCGACTTCGAAGTAATCAAACCCAAAACGACTTTCTTATTTTTCGGCACGAATTTGAGCGCATCAAAAGAACCCGAACGTTCATCGTCGTATTCCAAATAAAAAGCGTTCACATTTTCTTTGGCAAATAAGTAAGGTGCAACCGGGTCATAAGCGCCTTGAGAAGCGAAGCAAGAATTGTAATTGCCACGGCACACATGCGTGTTGATGACTAAATCTTCGGGCAAATTTTCGATTGCGAGATTATTCAAACGCAGATAAAGAGCTGCTTCGTCTTCAATGGAAAATTCCGTTTTGCCGCGAGCTTTCCAATAATCTTTATCGATGATCATTCCCCAAGTGCAGTCGTCAAGTTGAATGGTTCTGCAGCCCGCTTGATAAAGTTCAAGAATCGTTTCGTGATAAGCTTTTGCAATATCTTGAATCAAGACTTCTTTATCGGGGTAAAATTGATTCGTATTTTTTCCGTTATCGCCGCGGAAAAGTTCTGCCCAAAGTTGCGCGGGCGCAGGAATTGTCTGCTTTGCGATAATGCCTTCTTCTTCAAATTGTTTGACGAATTTATAGTGATTGACAAACGGATGATTTGTTCCTGAAATTTTTCCGGTAATTTGAATGGAACCTTTTTTGGTTTCAATTCCGTGGAATTTGTAACCGTGTTCAAGTTCAATATGTTCAATTCCGTTGAATCCCCAGAAGAAATCCAAATGCCAATAACTGCGGCGGAATTCACCGTCGGTAATCACATGAAGCCCGTGCGCTTTTTGCTTTTTCACCAGTTCGGTGATTAGTTTGTCTTCAACATTTTTCAAATCTTCTGCAGAGATTTTTCCGCTTGCAAAATTGGCTCTTGCTTCTTTTAATTCTGCGGGACGCAAGAAACTTCCGACGAAATCAGCTCTAAATGGTGCGTGAATTGTGGACATGTAAACTCCTTTCTTGTGGTTGTTTTTGATGTGCACAAATCTATAAAGCGAAAAATGAGCTCCTAAAATTTTCTAATAAAAAAGAAAACAATTCTATTTTTGACTAAAATTTGATTGAATTGAAGAAAATTATTCTAAAAATTTCTAATTTCGTAGAATGGAAAATTTAGATGAAATCGATAGAAAAATTCTTCAGCTGATGCAAGAAAACGCAAAGCTCACCACAAAAGAGTTAGCGGATAAAATCAAACTTTCTCCAACGCCTACATTTGAACGCTTGAAACGCTTAGAGCGCGAAGGTTTCATCGATCATTACGCCGCCGTTTTACATCCCGAGAAAACGGGAAATGGGCTCATCGCTTTTTGCAATATTCGTTTAAAGCAACACAGCAGAACGATTGGACTTGATTTTATTCAAGCGGTTCAAAAAATTCCCGAAGTGACGGAATGCTATAATATTTCGGGCGATTACGATTTTATGATTAAAATTTATGTGCGGGATATGCCGCATTATCAAGAATTTGTTTTAATGCGACTCGGAGAAATTAAAAGCATTGGAAGTTTGCATAGTATTTTTGTCATCGGAGAAATTAAAAATTCGCACGCAATTCCGGTTTGATTTTTTCACAGGTCAAATGAAAAACGCCCCGCTTCGCGGGGCGTTCTGCGTTAACTTTTTACTTAGTCTTTGAAGAGAACTTTCTTCGATCCCTTCACGACTTCACCGACCATATAATACGGTTCATTTTTCGCTTTGAGATGCGCTTCTACGTCAGCGAGATTTTTGTCGTCGACGAAGACGAGCATGCCAATTCCCATATTGAATGTGGAATACATTTCGTCTTTTTCCACAGTGCCCGCTTGCTGAATGAGCTTGAAGATTGCGGGAACTTCCCAAGAAGTGCGATCGATAACGACATCGACATCAGCCGGGAGAATACGTGGAATGTTTCCTTGGAAGCCCGAACCGGTAACGTGCACAAGGCCGTCGATTTTTTTCGCATTGGTCAAATCGATGAGGCTCTTGTAATAGCTGCGGTGCGGAACGGTGAGCGCTTCGCCGATAGTTTTGTCAAGGCATTCGACGCGCGATTGCGGTGTGTAGCCGGCGACTTCAAAGAGCGCCTTGCGAGCGAGAGAATAACCGTTGGTGTGAAGACCGGTTGACGGAAGGCCGAGAATTTTTGTGCCCGGATGAATGCGAGAACCATCGATGATATTATCGCGTTCGACGACGCCGACGATTGTTCCCGAAATATCGTAATCGCCTTTTGCGTAGAAGCCCGGCATTTCTGCTGTTTCGCCGCCGATGAGAACCATATCATTTTCGCGACAAGCTTTTGCCATGCCGACGACGATACTGTCCATCACTTGCGGTTCCAAGCTGCCCATCGCAACGTAGTCCAAGAAGAAGAGCGGACGCGCACCTTGCACGAGAATGTCGTTGCAGCAGTGGTTCACAATGTCTTGGCCTGGGAGAGTGTGCGAGCCCATTTCGATATCGACTTTGAGCTTTGTACCGACACCATCTACAGAACTGACGAGCACGGGATCCTTAAAGCCGAGATGCTTTAAAGTAAAAAGTCCGCCGAAGTTACCAACGTCACCCAAGACGCATGGATTAAACGTGGAACGGACAGACTTTTTGACGCCGACCATGGCTTCGTCTGCACGAGAAAGGGAAACACCTGCGTCTGCATAATTCATACGATTTTTTCCTTTGTTTTTTTGTTTTTATTGATTCTTCTTTTGCTGGAGCTGCTTTTCGTCGATGTTGCGAAGCGCATCCAGAATTAAACTTGTCGTATCAGCTTGCTGATTGATATTCACCGCATCGGGCATCAAATGCGTATCCAATTTGAAGAGCGTATCTTCGCCCCAAGAAAGCATGAGCTCAAAGGCGTCGGGACCGGTAAGGCGCCCGCTTTTTGCACAGCAAATTCTGCCGTCTTTAAATGCGATAAATCCCGAAGCGCCGTTGCATTCGAGTAGAACGGTTCCCGTGATGCGGCTCTTTTCCAAAGTTTGCGCAAAATCGATAAAAGGAAGAACGCGTCCACTCGCTAAAAGCGAGAGGCTTTCGAATTCATCGAGCGCTTGATTTTTTGCGCGGAGACGATCGGCTGCGATTTTGTAAAGGCAGACGACGATGCTCGGATTTTTTTCGAGAAATTTGATGAACGCTTCACGAGAAAGGTGAAGCACAGTGCAATCTTCGGCGGCGATAACGGTATTGCTCGTCGCTTCGTTGCAGAGAATTGACATTTCGCCAAAGCACGCACCGGTTTCGAGCCAAGCGATGACATTGTAATGTCCATCGGGGAAAAAGCTTCCGCAAATTTGAGCGCGTCCGCTTTGCAAAACGCAGAAAGTTTTTCCGTCTTGTCCGCCCGAAATAATGGTTTCGCCGGCTTCGTATTCTTTGATCTGTGAATTGAGCAAAAAAAAGTCTGCGGATTCCCGCGGAATTTGCTGCAGGAAGGGGACTTCTCTTTCGTAAGATGCCGAGATCCAATCACCGATGCTAGAACGATTTGTCATATCTGCTTAAAAATTAGAAAGTTTGCGATACCATCTGGACGGCTCATCTTGAAAATATGCCGGATGTAGGATTTTTGCGACATCGAGCAGTAAAGAGTCGGGTTTGACGACTGCGCTTTCATAAAAATCGAGGCCGCCTGCAGGACCTTGCCGTAAATTATAGCCGTAAATTTCGCCGGTTTTCCAAACGGGGAAAAGTTTCACGCGGCTTTCGCCCGCAAGAATTTCTTGTAAATTTTTTCCGTAAGCGTTCAACCAAATGTCGGCTTTTTGCACATCGGAAAATGCTTTTTCAAAAGGCATCGAAAGAGTTTCTTTCGACGAATCATTTGCCCACAAGTAAATGCCGCCAGCGTCTTGAATTAAATGCGCCATAAAACTTTTCCCAGTGGACGCATACCAAGTTCCCGCAGCTGCAGAACCGGTAAAGACGATGGGTTTTGCTTTTACCATCGCATTGATTTTTTGCAAAATTTCTCTGTAGCTTTTTTCGTGTGCTGCAAAAAGCGAATCTGCGCGGGATTCTTTGCCCGTTAAAATGCCGAAGAATTTTAACCATTCGGCTTTGGCGAGCGGACTA
>SAMEA104315433__coassemble_623_pt1 | contig 15902 bp, 15 predicted proteins | sample SAMEA104315433__metabat2_low_PE_037 | metagenome-assembled genome bin SAMEA104315433 (sample SAMEA104315433) | gut metagenome | biome: Monkey gut; feature: monkey-associated habitat; material: faeces | place: China | collected 2013 | reverse complement strand
ATAATTCAAATACAATTCTAAGATGCGGTTTTTGCCGAGAATTTTTTCCATGAGAAGAGCGTAGGCGAGTTCTTTGAATTTGCGTTCCCACGAACGTTCTCCCGAAAGGAATAAATTTTTCGCCAGTTGCTGCGTAATCGTGCTTCCGCCGAATTTCGTTTTTCCGTAGTAACGGTTTGCATCTAAAGCTTCGGCGATTGCGCGCACATCAAATCCGGGATGATAATAAAATCCCGCGTCTTCGCTTGCGATTACCGCTTTTTGCAAATACGGGCTAATGCTATCGAGCGGCACAAAGCGATGCTTGATTTGCACTTTCGGATTGGAATCGACGAGCGCTTCCATATAATTGCTCATCTCGGGATTTTCATATTCCAAAACTTTGACGTTATCGTAAATGGCGTAGCAGTAAACGAAAGCTTTATAAAGCAAAAGAGAAACGACGAGAGTAAATGCAATCGCGTAAAGGGTTAACGTCAAAAGCGCCAGACGGAAAATGCGATTTAATATGCGATAAATCCATTTGAAAATGCAAAAAATAATCCCGAGAATTTTGCGGAATTTTTCGGGGAGCGCATTCCAACGCTGTTCTAAAGATTCTTTGATTTGTTTGTAATTCACAAGCGGAAATGATAGAAAGTTTTAATGGAGTTGTCTTTTAACGTTTGCCGCCGAACCAAGAATTCATATCTTGTCCTTCGGAAAGTTGAAATCTTTCAACGCTAATTCCAGCGCCGAGAGGAGCCGCATCGATTCCTGCATTTTTAAAAACTTCGAGAAGAGATTCTGTGCCCGCGCGCCCCGCGTCATCTTGATCCAAGCAAAGAATGACGCGTTTATTTTTAAAAAGATTTGCCCATTCCGTTTTGAAGGATTTGACGCCCGGAATTCCCACCGCTGGAAATCCGCGGTCGATCATGGTGAGCGTATCGACGCAGCCTTCGCACAAATAAACCCAACCGATATTTCCGTCTAAAATTTTCAGATTAAAAGGAAACGGAATTGTGCCGCGCAAATTCAATTCTTTCGGTTGCGTTTCGTTGTCAATTGCACGCGCTTGAAAATAAAGCGGAATGATTTTTTTATCTAAATACGGAAAAAGTAAACGGTGTTTGTAATAGCGCAAATTGCCGTTCTCGTTGAAAAGTCCCGCTTTTTGCAAAGCTTCAATTCCAAAATTTTGCAGCAATTCTCGGTTGACTTTATCGTAATCGGTAATGTAACGCAGCCGCATCGATTCCCAAGTTTTCTTAAAAATGCGGCGTTTGACAAGCCAAGACGCAGCGGGCGAGCCTTCAATCGGCGAAAGTTTTTCAAAAAAATTCAGAATAATTTTTGCGCGTAAAATCGGATCGATTTCGGGCTTGGGTTCTACTTTTACCACTTTAATTGGCGGAGCTGCCGCGGCAAAATTCGGCACGAGATGTGTTTCCGAAGTCCCGGGCGCAGGAATTGTCTCGGGAAAAAATTCCGCTTGCAACCAATCGACTGCTCCGCGGAAATCTAAATTCCGAGAAATTTCTACCAGGCGAATCGCATCGCCGCGGACATCTTGACAAACCCAACAATTAAAAAGACCTTTGGATTCCGAAAGAGAAACGCTCGGTGTGCGGTCGCCGTGTGCGTGGCGCATCGCATAAGGGCAGCGAAATTTTCCGCGGACGACATGATGCCCCAAGCGTTCTGCTACTTGAGTAATCGAGAGCGAAGCCTTTAACGCTTCAATATCGTCGCGGGAATAATTCATCGTTAGGAAAACTAATTTAAAAACAAGAAATGTGTTCTATTTTTTGGGCGAATCGCTGCGGCGCTTGTCGTCAAAGATTTCGTAAATTTCTAAATTTGAGTCATGGCTAAGAAAACAAAGAAAAAGGGAACTGAATTCGATACAAAAAAAATTGGGCGCGTCTTGGGCTGCTTTGCGCTCGGGTTTGGCGTGCTTTTGCTGATTGCACTCATTTCATTTATCGGCAGTGAAAAAAATTGGCTCGGACCGATTTTTGGTAAAATGATTCCGGAAACTTTCGTTTACATTTTCGGAAATCTCTCGGCGACGATTGTTTCGGTCGCTTTGATTTGTTGGGGAATTTGGCTTTTGCTTGCGGGAGAATTTCCGCGTTTTCTGAAAGCGTGCTGTGGATTTTCCGCTCTTTGTATTCTTTGTCCTGCGACATTGGCGCTTGTTTCTGCGGCCGCAGGAAACCTCAATTTGAAGGCGAATACGCTTTATGCGAGCGGCGGACGTTTGGGATATTTTTGGGTGAAAGTTTTAATTCAACCGGTTTTTGGTTCGACGAATTTTCTTTTTCCATTTGTGATTCTTGGAATCATTTTTTTTGCGGTTGCCGTTTCGCTTTTTGGACTGAAACTTTCGCATTTTTCATGCGTGAAAATTCCGTTTACTTTTATCGCGGGCTGGTGGGCGAATCGTCCGAAGAAAGAGTTAGAACCTGAAACAGAAAAGCCCGAAAATCCGAAGCCGAAGAAACCTTCGAAAAAAGATGACTCGGACGCTGTGAAAAAATTGTTAGAAAAAGAACGCGCCGAAGCGATTTCAAAAGATTGGAATAGCGATTATACGATTTATTCGGGACAAGCAAAACCATTCCGCGGAAATGCGGGCGCATTTGATGGAACTCTTCCGGTAGAAAATCAGCCGGTGGTAAAAGAGGCTTCGTCTTTCACGGTGACGTCTACGGAAAAGGCTGCGAAAACGCAAAATATTTCTTCGGATTATCCGAATGTTGCAGAACGTGAAATCAAAGAAAAAGAACGTTATCTCCGAGAAAATGAAAAGAATTTGGGCGCATTAGAAGTGCGCGCTCTCCGCGATGAAATTGCGCATTTGCGGCAAGTGCAGCAGATGAATAATTGGGAAAATAATCGTCAGCAACGGCCGTCGATCAAAGGAATTATCGAACGCGATGACGAAAAAAATTCTCCCGAAAATTCGAATTTTAATTTGGATAATGCGAAAGAAAAATCGAAAAAGGATGAGTCCATTTTCAATTTAGAGGAAGCGTTAAAAAAATCAAAAGAAAATAATTCTTTGAAAACGGAAATCGTTTCGGAAAATGAGCCCGCAGAATTGACAGAATCCAAGGTAAATGTTGAAGAAAAAACAGTCGCGCCCGAAACGCAATACGACGAATATGTGATTCCGAAAGTCGATGAAATTTTGGAAGCACCGCCCGAACAAAAGCCCGATTATACGGCGCAAGAATTGGATGAAATCAGCCATCAATTAGAAGAGCAATTAGAAAATTTCAAAGTGAAAGGAAAAGTGCTCGGCATTTCCACGGGTCCGATGATTACGCGCTTCGAAGTGGAACCGGGTCCGGGCGTAAAAGTGGGCCGTTTTTCTTCGTTGCACGAAGATTTAGCGCTTGCATTAAAAGCAAAATCGATTCGTATTTTGGCGCCGATTCCTGGGAAATCTCTCGTGGGCGTTGAAGTGCCGAATCGAAAATTGCAAACGGTTTTTTGCCGCGATATTTTTGAAAGTCCGCTCTTTAAACCGCAGCCCGATAAACTCATTATTGCTCTAGGAAAAGACATCACCGGAAATCCTTATACGATGGATCTTTGTCGCGCTCCGCACGTGCTTATCGCGGGGCAAACCGGTTCTGGTAAATCTGTTTGCATTAACACGCTGATGGCGAGTTTACTCTTTAGTAAAACGCCCGATGAATTGCGGATGATTCTCGTCGATCCGAAAGTGGTCGAACTGAAACTCTACGAAGATATTCCGCATTTGCTTGCGCCCGTGGTGACGCAGCCCGATGTCGCTGTCAGCGCACTCAAATGGGCGTGCGTTGAAATGGACCGCCGCTACGAAGAACTTGCCAAGTGGAAAGTGCGTAATCTCGTCGGCTACAATCAAAAGCGTCGCGAACAACAAGAAGTCATTCGCAAAATTCAAGAGATGAAAGCGGCGTACGAATCGGCGAAAAAATTAGCGGATAAAGTCGAAGAAGAAAATCGCACGGCGAAAGAAACTGCTTTGGCAAATGGAACTCCCGCTCTTGAATTACAGCCGATTCCGCCGGTGCCTAGCTTAAGCGAAATTCCACCGATGCCCGAAACGATTATGGAAAATTTGCCGTATATCGTTGTCGTCATCGATGAACTTGCGGACTTGATGATGGTCGCTGGCAAAGAAGTGGAAAAGTATATTGCTCGCATTGCGCAAAAAGCGCGCGCTGTGGGAATTCATTTGGTCATTGCAACGCAGCGTCCTTCGGTGAATGTGATTACCGGTTTAATCAAAGCGAATTTACCTGCGCGTATCAGTTTCAAAGTCGCGTCTCAAATTGATTCGCGGACTGTCTTGGATCAAGCGGGCGCCGAGAAACTTTTGGGCCGCGGCGATATGCTTTATCGTTCTGGCGATGATCCGGAACCGACGCGTGTTCACGGCGGATTTTTAACCGATGAAGAAGTGGAAAAATTAGCGGATGTTTGCGCCAATCAAAATGTGCATTACGAACGCTTAACCACTTTTGACATCGAAGATCCTTCGGATACGGGAGAATCGGGCGAAGAAAAAGCAGGCTTCCTCGACAAATTGGATCGTCTTGCTTTCGATGTTGCGCGTTACGGACTTGAACGCGGCTCACTTTCGACTTCCGAAGTGCAGCGGCATTTCGCGGTAGGATTTAGCCGCGCCGGAAAAATCGTCGATCAGTTGGAACGCTTAAATATCTGCGGAAAAAAGAACGGCAGTAAACCGCGTGAAATGCTTGTCGCCGATGAACAAGCGCTTTTTGAACGTTGGCCAAAATAAGGAAAATATGCAAACAGAAATCAATATTCCTTGGGCGCATTCGCCGGCTCCGAAAGAGCCGGGCATCCACGTTATCGCCGATCAGAATTTAGAAGAACTCGTTCCGTTCATCGATTGGTTTTATTTGTTTTACGCATGGCGCATTCCGGGAAAATTTCCTGAAATTTTAGAAGGCGATTCGCCGAAAGCAGAAACTGCGCGCAAACTTTATGCGGATGCGCAAAAACTTTTAGCCGAAGCAATTGAAAAAAAGTGGATTCAAGCTCGCGGAATTTTTGGCGTTTTCCCGGTGACGCGTTCGGGCGAAGGCTTAGATTTGCATTCGGAATTTGGAACGACGCGCTTTGAATTTTTGCGGGAACAAGAAGTGCGTGACGGCATTTGCAAGCATCGTTCTCTCATCGATTTTATCACGCCGAAAGAAACGGATTATCTCGGACTTTTTGCGGTGTCTGCGGGATTTAACATCGCAGAACAATCCGCGCAATTTAAAAAAGCGGGCGATGATTATTCGTCCATTCTTTTGCAATCATTAGGCGGACGCTTGACCGAAGCATTCTCCGAAAAATTGCATCAAGATGTGATGAAAAAATATTGGGGCTATCTTCCCGAAGGCGCAAAACCATTTGGCATTCGCCCGGCTCCGGGTTACCCGACTTGTCCGGATCATACCGAAAAACTCGCCGTTCGGAAAGCGATGGATGTCGAAGAACAAACGGGCATTAAACTTTCGGAATCGTATATGATGATTCCTGAATATTCTACATGCGGCTATTATTTTGCGCATCCGAAGAGCCTTTATTTTTCCGTTGGAAAAATCGCAGACGACCAAATTCAAGATTACGCTAAGCGAAAAAATTGGTCGGAAGAAATGGCAAAAAAATGGCTGAGAAGGGAATAATCGCAGCGTTGCTGCATTGAAAAACTATATTTTGAAAAATGATAACGATTTGCTCTTATACATTGATTCTTCTTTCGGTGATTTATTGCGTTTATAATCTTTCGCACTTTATCGATAATTTTGGAGAACTGCAAAAGAAAGTGGGCGAATATCGGGACATCGTTGCGGAATTAGATGACGATCGTTCGGGAACTCTTCGCAAACTCGTCATCCAAGATTTTCTTTTGATTGCGGCTTATACAGCGTTAGCGTATTTTGCGGGATTGCAAATTTGGGTTCTCGCTTTAATCGCGATTAAATTTCTTTATTCGAGCAAACTTTCCAATCGATTTATGGATATCGTCTTTAAATTGGAATCCGATGTCACGCCGAAATTTTATCGGGCACAAAAAATTGATGCGCTTTTGAATGTGCTTCTTTGCTTGTTTATTTTGCTCATTCTCGTTGTATGAAAAAAATTTTCGTCCTGCTTTTGTTTTTCACAGCGACATCGTTTGCGCAAAAATTGCCCTTTGTCATCGGGGCCGTCGCGGAAACGGGTTACGGCATTTTAAACGACGGCAGTGAAGGCGCAGGCCTCAATCGGATGACTCCTTTTCTTGGCGCTTGGGTGCAAGGCATTGGATTTTTCCGTGTGGGTTATGGATTTTACAATTATTCGCGAACAGAAAAAAGCAGCGGGGAACATCTTTATGTGCGCTCGCGCGCATTGAATGCAACGTTAGGAATTACGCCACTCGGTCCTGGAAGGCCTTATTTGACGGGCTCATTTACCCATGCGCGAAAACTCGCCAATGTTGGCGACGTCACGTGGAATGAATGGGGAATTGGCGGCGGCGCGACTTTTCAAATTCTCCCGACGGCAGCAATCGTTACCGAATTAGAACAGCGATGGATTCTTTCGCATTATGATCCCGTCGCCGATTTGCGCGTGCACGGAACGCGGCTTCAATTCAATGTTGGATTTGTAGTTTATGTCTATTAAAACTGTGGCAATTTTTGGCGGCGCATTTGACCCGGTGCATCAAGACCATGTGCGACTTGCCAGACTTTGTTTGGATTTGCATCTTTGCGAAGAAATTTGGTTTGTGCCGAGTCCCGATCGTTGGGATAAGAAATTATTTGCGTCCGCAGAAGATCGTCTCGCCATGTTGGATTTAGTCGTCGGCGATGATCCGCGCATCCGCATCTCGGAAATGGAATTGAATTTAGGCGATTACCGCGGTTCGTATGTTTCGATGTGCACATTCCGCGAACAATTTCCCGAAGTCAATTTTCGCTTACTTGTCGGCGCGGATAGTTATCAAGGAATTCCGCATTGGCGCGATCCGCTGCATTTTTTTGGCACCGAATTTAACGGTCCGCAACTGCTCAAAGAATTTGAACTGATCGTTTTTGAACGCCGCGGTTCTCCGAAGCCCGATATGCAAGAACATAGAGCAAAAGGTTACGCACAAATGTTTTGGGTCGGAAGCGAACATGGCTTTGACGGAAAATTTGCGAGCAGCGAAATTCGGAAAGAACTTTTCTTCGGCAGAGGAAAAAAGCCCGAAGGCTTAGACGAAAAAGTTTTCCGTTACATTCAAGAACACGAAATTTATCGCTTGTAAATTTTATGCACGAAGTTCCCCAAACGATGTTCTTTGAAAGCGTTGTTCGCAATGAACAGCGCGGCATGACTCTCGAAGATGAATTGGCGCTGCGTTTTACATATCATTCCAAAGAAGAATGGCGAAGAAAAATTCAAAGCGGACTGGTTACATTAAACGGCGTTTTGGCGACTCCCGAAATGATTGTGCAACCGAAGGATAAAGTCGTCTACCGCGTGGACAATTATACAGAACCCAAAGTCCCGACGCATTTCGAAATTCTTTACCGCGACGACGATTTTCTCATCGTTTCAAAACCCGCAGGAATTCCGATCCATCATACGGGGCGCATTTTTTATAATACATTCACCGGCGTCGTGCGCCGCACACTCAAAAACGAAGAACTTTCGCCGATGCATCGCTTAGACCGCGACACCGGCGGCATTATGATTTTTGCGGAAAACAGCGACACATTAAAACGATTTGAAAAATCTCTCGAATATATTTTGCTCCGTAAAATTTATTTGGCGGTTGTCCGCGGAAAATTTCCCGATGGCGAAATCGTCTGCGAAGAGCCACTTGCCGAAGATCCCACAAGCGATATTCGCATCAAAATGTTTCCGAGAAAAAACGGAAAACCGTGCAAAACCGTTTTTCGAAAAGTCGCCGAATCGACGGAAAAAATCGGTGAAGTCGAAGCGCCATTTTCCCTTGTCGAAGCAGAACTTTTTACGGGACGCAAACATCAAATCCGCGCGCATTTATCGCATTTAGGATTTCCAATCGTCGGCGATAAATTATACGATTTCGACGGCAAGTATTATAAGAAGCTCGTGCAAGGTCCATTAAGCGAAGAAGATTTTCGCATTTTGGGCGCGCACACGCAAATGCTTTTTGCTTATAAAGCGTTGATTCGGATTCCGGGAAAAGAACCGGAATGGTTTACGTCGGAACAGTTTACAGGTGAGATGGCGCAAGTGGTGAAGGCGCTTTTGCCCGCTTCACGCTTGAGTTCTTGATTCAGTGGAAAATAAATCAGCGAAAATAAAATGTAGCCGAAGAAAAGAACGCACCAATGATTGATTTCAAATCGCGTTTCGATAAAATGCATTTCGATAAACATTAACGGTGCTGCGATTAAAAAAAGCGGAAGTTGTCTGCATTGATCGCCGAGAGAAAATCGGCATTCATAGCTCACGATAGAATTGATCATCGGAAAACTTGTGCAAAAACCGCCCATCAAATTTTTGACGAGCATAAGGCAGCTTACGACAGCCGCAATCGCGGGCGCTTTAATGTAAACGGGAAGCGGTGTTTTGTAGCGGACGCCTGGCGCATAAGTTTGCTTTTGAAAAATAATCACGCCGAGAATGATATCGAAAAGACAAAATCCGACAAAGAAAATTTCGCTTTCGGGAATTCGCGGAAGCAACAATGCCCCGAGCAAAACAAAGAAAACGAGCCCGAGAATAATGCTTACGACGATGGGAATTCGCATTTTATCGTGCATCACGCGGACGATGTGCACATACAAAAGACACATCAAAGCAGAAATCGCATTTGCCGTTCCAATCGGAAGGCCGACAGCGATGTAAGCGAGTCCGCAAGGAATTGGAATCGTCGCTAAAACCGCTTTAATTTGAGGATCTTTTAAATATGCGCTCGCTGTTCCGAGGAATGTGACGACAATAATGAGTAGCCAATCGTAAAAGGAAAAATCAAAATTCAACGCGGAAAACATGCAGTAAAATTAGAAATTAGAAGGGCGAAGTTAGGGGGTGAAAAGCGAGACAGCTTTATCGCCTGCGATAAAATTTTCTTATATTTGAAATCAAGTAGTTGCGTTTGTCTTGGATCTGCAGACCAGAATCGCCAAATTCCACTGGGTGCAGGCAGAGAAAAGGCTAAAGTAATTCATTCACATAAAACCAAAAAGGAAATGGACAGCATATGGCTACCATTACAAAAGAAAAGATTAAAGAACTCACCTCTAAGTTTGGTGCAAACGAAAACGATACCGGTAACGTCCGCGTTCAGATTGCGATTCTCACCGAAAGAATCAAGAATCTCACGGAACATGCAAAGGCTAACAAGAACGACCACCACTCTCTCCGCGGTCTTTCGATGATGGTTGCTCAACGTCGCAACCTCCTGAACTACTTCAGCAACAAAGACATCAACGCAGCACGTCAGCTTATCAAGGACTTGGGCCTTCGCGGCTAAGTTAGGGTTTGCTTATGGAATACAAAATGCTCGCAGCTAAGGAAGCTACTGCAAAACTTCCCGACGGAACCGAAGTGGTTCTCGAAACGGGTCGTCTTGCAAAGCAGGCTTCTGGTTCTGCAGTCGTCAAAGTTGGCGACGCATTTGTCCTAGCAACCGTTTGCTTTGGACCGGAAAAAGAAGGTGACTTCTTCCCGTTGACCGTTGAATATCGCGAAAAGGCTTATGCTGCTGGTCGCCTTCCGGGTGGCTATAGCAAGCGCGAAGCGGGTCGTCCGAGCGATGAAGAAATTCTTTCAGCTCGTATCATCGACCGTCCGATTCGTCCGATGTTCCCCGATAACTTCACCCGCGAAGTGCAGGTGATTGTAAACGTTCTCTCCGCAGACAAGAAATTTGCTCCGGACGTCTTTGGCGTTTCTGCAGCATCTCTTGCGATTGGTCTTTCCGAACTTCCGTTCGAAGAACTAGTGGCGGCGGTTCGCGTTGCGGTAATCGGTGACGAATACATCGTCAATCCTTCTTACGAACAAGTTTCTGTGGCCGATCTGGACCTCGTGGTCGCCGGTACAGAAAACTCGGTTTGCATGGTGGAAGGCGGCGCTTACGAAGTTTCCGAAGACACGATGATTAAGGCCATCACGACCGGTCACGATGCGATTAAGGAACTTTGCAAGGCTCAAGCAGAACTCGTTGCAAAATTTGCAAAGCCGAAGATGGTCCTCACCCCGAAGAATAAGGGTGAAGCTCATGACAAACTGGAAGTCGCAGTCAAGGAAGTTATTTTCGACGAATTGAACGCAGCTCTTCACGCCAATATGGTGAAGACTCAGCTCTATCCGAAGATGGCAGAATTGGAAGCGAAGGTTGTCGCGGATCCGAAAATTCTCGCTATCATCGGCGAAGGCGAAGCACAAGATGCAGCACTTCTCGCAGATGCGAAGGCAATTTTTGCAGAACTCGAACGCACCACGATGCGTACGATGATTTTGAACGAAGGTCGCCGTATCGACGGTCGTGCAACGACTGAAGTGCGTCCGATTGAAATTCAGTTGGGAGTTCTTCCGAGCGCTCATGGTTCGGCAGTTTTCCAACGCGGCGAAACTCAAGCTCTCGTCACCTGCACTCTCGGCACAAAGGCCGACGAACAGCGTTACGAAACCCTTCAAGGCGAAGGCTCGAAGAGCTACATGCTGCATTACAACTTCCCGCCGTTCTGCGTCGGTGAATGCAAAAAACTCGGCATGTCTCGTCGTGAAATCGGTCACGGCCATTTGGCGGAACGTTCGCTCAAGGCAGTTCTCCCGGTAACGGAAGACTTCCCGTATACGATTCGCATCGTTTCCGAAATTCTCGAATCGAACGGTTCTTCTTCGATGGCTTCTGTCTGCGGTGGAACTCTCTCGCTCATGGATGCTGGCGTTCCTATCAAGGCGCCGGTAGCTGGTGTGGCGATGGGCCTCATCTCGGAAACGGGTCATGCGGATGATGAAAAGATCAAAATTTTGACCGACATCACCGGAACCGAAGACCATCTCGGCGATATGGACTTTAAAGTCACTGGTACCGAATTTGGTATTACCGCATTCCAGATGGATATCAAGATCAAGGGCATCACTCCGGAACTCATGAGAAAGGCTCTGGAACAAGCTCGTGCTGGTCGTATGCACATTCTCGGCAAGATCAAGGAAGCCATTCCGGCTCCGCGCGATCATTTGTCCGCGAAGGCTCCGACCATGATCAAGATGCATATCCCGACAAGCAAGATCCGCGATGTGATTGGCTCGGGTGGCTCGGTGATCAAGGGAATGCAAGCTCAGACCGGTTGCCAAATCAACATTGACGAATCCGGTATGATTGACATTGCTGCGCCGAACGCTAAGGCAGGTGCAGTTTGCCGTCGTATGATCGAAGAACTCATTGCAGAACCGGAACCGGGTCGCATTTACAAGGGCAAGGTGAAGACGATTCAGCCGTTTGGCGCATTCGTTGAAATCCTCCCGGGTCGCGACGGTCTCGTTCACATTTCGGAACTCGCAGACTACCGTGTAGAAAAGGTAGAAGACATTGTTCACATCGGCGACGAAGTGAAGGTGCTCTGCCTCGGTGTCGATCCGAAGGGCAAAGTGAAGCTTTCGATCAAAGCTCTTCAGCAAAAGGAAAAGCCCGCAGAACCGCAAGGGGATGCGCCCGCTGCTCCGGCTCCTGAACAGCCGCAAGCTTAACGCAAAAAATCCCGAGCTTTGCTCGGGATTTTTTTGTATTTCTTCTGCTCCGCCGGCTTGCCGGCGGAGCACTATTTTATAAAAGACTAATCAGCCAGAAGCAAATCGCAGCAAATGTCCAAAGAATGGCAAAAAGTTTGCGATGCTTTTTTTCAACAGCGCAAATCGCAATAATCGCGGTAAATGTCAAATAGACGCTAAAGAAATAAATCAGAATTGTGATGATTTCGTGGGGAATGATTGCGGGCAAAATTCCGCTTCGCATCCAAGCAATCGTCAGCGCAAAAATTTGTAGAAAAGTCGGGAGCACTAACGCTTTTCGAATTTCAACGGGCGAAGTTTTCCATGTGGCGAAAATTTCAATCGCTAAAATGACGGTCGCTGCGATGGCTAAAAATTGAAGTAAAATCATAGGATTTTGAATGAAAAAGGGAAACGAAAATTCCGTTTGTGAAAAGAAAATAAAAATTTTTGAGAGTGCGCAGGCATTCTTTTCGAAAATGCAAAAAAATCAACGGGAATTTTCTAGAAGAATTGTAAAATTTCGTATATTTTACCCACATTTTTTGAGGTTCGCTCTATGAAATTTTGGCTTTCGTGCCTTTTATCCGCCAGTGTGGCTGTTTTATCCGGCTGTTTTGCATCGCCGGGAATGGTGCTCAACGAATCGGCAGACGAAGATGGTGCAGTCGATACTCTTGCGGATTTTCAAGGGGCGAAGGTGCATTTGCAAAGCATTAACGCAAACACTCTTTCGGCTTTAACCGAACCAGCTCCTGCAGCAGAAGCTCTTCCGAGTCTTCCAGAAGAATTGCTCGCTTACAAGCCTGAAGCCTATAAACTCGGACCTTTTGATATTGTCCAAGTCGTGATTTGGGAACATCCCGAACTCACAAGTCCGCTCGGCTCTTACCGCAGCGATAACGCAACCGGTCAGCTTGTGAGCGAATCGGGAGTGATGTTCTATCCTTACGTCGGAGAAATTAACGTCGTCGGTTTAACCGTTGCCGAACTCCGCGAAAAAATTGTCCAAGATCTTTCGAAGGTTTTGAATAATCCGCAAATCGATGTGCGTCTTTTGCAAAGTCAAAGCCACAAAGTTTATGTGCAAGGCTCGGTGAAAAATCCAGGAGTCGTTTCGTTGAACGATGTTCCGGTGACATTTTTAGAAGCCGTGAATCGTTGCGGCGGTGCAACGGGGGCAGCGAATCTTTCGACGGTGGAATTTACTCGCGAAGGTAAAACCTATTTTGTGAATTTGCTTTCTCCTTATGCTGCGGGCAAAGGTCCGAACGATTTAATTCTCAAAGACAACGATGTGATTCGCATTCCGGATTCCGAAGAATCCAAAGTGTACATGATGGGCGAAGTTGGCAAACAGCAAGCGCTTACCTTTAAGAATGGAAAACTTTCACTTGCCCAAGCCATTGCCGAAGCGGGAGGCCTTCAATCCGAATCGGCAAAAGCCGAAAACATTTATGTCATTCGGGCGCAAGCGATGGATCAAATCAGCGTTTATCATTTGAATGCGCGCAATCCGATGGCGCTCGTCTTCGGCGATCAATTTGCGCTGAAACCGGGTGATTTAGTTTACGTCGATGCGACAAGTCTTGCTCGTTGGAACCGCGTGATGAAGATGCTTCTCCCGACGGCTCAGCTGATTTACTACGGAACACAAGCTGTCCATACAACGCATACGGCGAAGGAAGATATTACAAACTGGTAATTTTTTTCGAGAGGAATGAAACAAATTTTTTTTCAATTCCTCTTGATTTTTCTTCTTCTATGTATATATTTTCGCTATGAGTGCTAAAAACGCCAATCAAGAGACGCCTTTTTGGAGTCGCAAGAACCAAAAAGCGTATCGCTTAAACCGCGTTCTTATTTACGCGACAATGATTCTTTCGCTTTTGGCGGCTGGGATTATTTGGTTTGGCGTGAATAGCGCTTTGGGAAAATAAAAAGTGAGGTCTATTCTTATGAACTTTAAGAATATGGAAGTGAATAACCGCGTGCCTATGTATTGCGGTCGTCGTCCAAAGAACGAAAGCATTGAACCTTCTGATCCGATTCCGAACGAAGAAGAACAGGAAGAACAAGAAGAGGAAGAAGAAGAAAACCTCGATGAAGAGGTGAACTTCGACAAGCCCACGTTCAAGCGCGATCAGATCTGGAACGATTACGCGGAAGATCTGGATTACGACCAGTGAGCCTTTCCCTGAAAAGGGGAGCTTTTCTTTTATTCGCTTCCGTTTTGGCGTGTATCTTCGTTTCTTGCGCAGCGGGGAACGTTTACACTCCTGAAGCGGAAGAATCCTTCGTTTCTCGGGCGATGAGCGATTGGGTCGCTCCTGAAGAAGAAATGCGGGAATCGTGGCAGCAGTATCAGTTTGCGTTGCAAGCGATGGAAGAGGGCGATTGGTTGGTCGCTCGTCATCATTTGGATATTGCTCTCAAAAAACTTGTTGCAGAACGTTATGATTCTGCGTATTATAATTTGCCAACTCCAGAACGCGATTCGCTTTATCGCGTTGAAATGGCGCATAAAATTATTCTCGCTTTAGATGAAATTTATCCGGAAATTCTTGAAATGGGAGAAGAAGCTTCGGAATATGTGCGCTATGAATTCGAAGAAGAAGGTTTGGATAATTTAGATGAACCGCCTCTCGACAGTGCGGCACTTTTAGAAATTGAAAGTTTTCTGGATACGTTAAATCGGGCGCAGTTTACGCTGCCGGTGGAATTTAATGAACGCGTGATGCAAGAAATTCAATATCTTTCGACGCGGGCGCATGACTTTACCGAGGCTTCGCTTTCGCGGAAAACCGCCTTCGATGAAATGATTTTTGCGAAAATGGATTCTCTCGAAATGCCGCGGGATTTAATCTTCTTAGCGCTCGTGGAATCGGGCTATAAAATTAAAGCGTATAGCCGCGCCAAGGCGGCGGGACTTTGGCAATTTATTCCGTCGACGGGAAAGCGCTACGGACTTTACCAAGATTTTTGGATTGATATGCGGCGAAATCCGGAACTTTCGACGGTCGCTGCGATGAAATATCTGCGCCGTTTGCACGATGAATTCGGCGATTGGCTGATGGCGATGGCGGCTTATAACTGCGGCGAAGGCTGCGTGCGCAAACGCATCCGCGAAGCCAAAGAAGATACGCTGCGGGACACGACGCAGGCGATTACTTATTGGGATTTGAATTTGCCGAAAGAAACGATGCATTATGTGCCGCGGATTTTGGCTGCGATGACGATTGGACATTATCCAGAACATTATGGAATGCAAGTGGAAAAGCGGGAACGAGCGCCATTTGATACGGTGACCGTTGTCGAATTTATGCCGCTCGATCAAGTGGCGAAAGCCGCGAATGTCGATTTGAAGACGATTCAAGAATTGAATTTGGAATTGAACCGTTGGTGCACTCCGCCGAAAGAAACGGGTTATGTGATGCGACTTCCTGAAGGCTCGCGCGATTCATTCCTTGTCGCTTATAATAAAATGGACAAAAAATCCTTCTCGCGGTGGCAATATCACAAAGTCGCGGGCGGCGAAAATTTAGGGAAAATCAGCCGACAATACGGCGTTTCGGTGCGGGATATTCAGCAGGCGAATCATTTGAAAAATACGCGAATTCGCCGCGGACAAGTTTTGATGATTCCGCTGCCGGCAAGCGCTTATTCCGATTCGAAATCAAAAAACAGCGGAAAAGAAAAAGCGTCGAAAAATTCTTCGGGCAGAACTTATAAAGTGCGTTCGGGCGATAATCTCGGAAGCATCGGACGCAAATTTGGCGTTTCGGTTTCGCAGTTGCAAGAATGGAACGGACTTTCGGACGCGTCCATTTATGCGGGGCAAATTCTCGTCGTTTCGAAACCGGCGAAGGCGTCAAAGGCTAAAACGGAAAAATCCGAAAAGCCCGCAGAAAAAAGCGAAAAGAAAAAAGAAAATCCGCCAAAGACAGAAAACGGCGAATTTATTTCGCACAAAGTAGAATCGGGCGAATCGCTTTGGGATATTTCGCGGAAATATGGCGTGACAATTGAACAAATTGTCGAATGGAACAAGAAAAAATCGACAAAAGTGAAAGCTGGCGAGGTTTTGAAAATTCGCCAGTAGCAGAAATTTTTAACTTTGGGCAATGAAGTTTAAAATTTCACTTCTTTTTTTGCTC
>SAMEA104315433__coassemble_621_pt1 | contig 15976 bp, 11 predicted proteins | sample SAMEA104315433__metabat2_low_PE_037 | metagenome-assembled genome bin SAMEA104315433 (sample SAMEA104315433) | gut metagenome | biome: Monkey gut; feature: monkey-associated habitat; material: faeces | place: China | collected 2013 | reverse complement strand
ATGCGGCGCAGTGCACAACGACATCGGGTTTTACTTTTTCGAGAACAGAATTGACCGCATTTTTATCGGTAATATCCAGCGGAATATATTCTGCTGTTGTCACATAACTTGCATCTTGAACACCGCTATAAGTCGGCGCAATATCGCTCCCGATTCCAGTATAATTTCTTTTCGCAAGCTCGTTCATCACATCGTGGCCGAGCTGACCTGCCACACCGGTAACAAAAATTTTCATAACACAAATTTAAATTAGGAAGGAGGAGTTAGGAATGAGAAATTGGGAATTTTTTTAGCCAGTTTTCTTTTGCTTGGGACAATTTTTCTAAAGAGGCTTCGTCGGCGGGGCTTTCGTCGCGGAGTTTTTTTAACTGGCGATAGCCGTCAAGGATTTCTTGGGCGGGGGGATAGTCGGGGAGGAGCGCTTCTAAAGAAGTTTCGATTTTTTCGTCGGAGTAGTAGCGGCGAACTCCTTGCAAATAGGTTTGAATGTAAGCTTCTTTTTCGCCGGCGGCTTTGTGGGCTTTGGCAATTTCAAATTCAAACGGCTGAATTTGATCCATCCAGATAGCTTCGCGGGCGTAGAGCTCGTTGTCGAGAGCGATGGCGTTTTCTTGTCTCGAAATGCGGAGTTGCTCCGCAAAAAGAGGACGATATGATTCCATATCGACGGAAATTCCTTCGCTTTCTAAAAAAATGCCGAGATTGCGCAACGCTTTTTCCGAAGGCGTTTCGAGAACGCGTTCTTTGAGAATGGCGAGTTTGATTTCGCGGGGGAGATTTACAAAATCGCGATTATCGAGGTCGGTTGCGCGCAGATGCAGCACAAAAGCGCGGAATAAAATCAACGCAATCGCTAAAGTAAAGAGAATGGCAACGGTCATAGTGGGGATAATTTTAGAAAAGCAGTCGAAATTTTGATGCCTTTGGTCACAATATTTTGCGAAAAGGAAAACTTTTTGAAAAATTTCGTAAAAAAAGAATTGCATAAGAATAGGGGAGATGGAAAAAAGGTATATTTGGGGGGAATATTCCTACACCCTATTTTGGTGGAGATAGTGTACATGATGAAAAAAGTGTTGATGTTGGCTTCGGCGTTTACAGCGGGTGCGTTTGCCGCAAACTCGCTTCAGGTTTCTTTGGACGTTGTCGTCCGCGATTTTCAGCCGAGCCATCCGGACTTTGAAAACTTTTCCGAAGAATCTGTAGAGCATTCCAATGAATTTATGCTTTGGGCAAAGCCGGGCTATGATACAGATTGGCTTAGTCGCGCCGCTTATCACAATACTTGCGGCAACAAGGTATCGAAACAAGGTGTTGCATTAGGAAAAGATGGGCTTCCTTGGGTTGTGAACCCATTCCTTCCGGCTTATTTGCAGACGCAGACAACACTGCCAGGTTCTTATTTAACCTATGGTCAATGCAAACAGTCTTCTATTCCTGGTGTTGAAAATCAGCGCGGTTTTGGGGCTAACTCAGCGGCTCAATTTACGGGTGTGCAAAAGAATACTTGCTCGGGGGGCATGTATTGGGAAAACGAAGTGTATTATACCCCGGGAATGGTTCAGCCATACTTGGAATTCGACCGCGATTCCGTCGGCGATCCGGTGGACTATTTGCGCAATGTGCACATCAAAAAAGGTAATGACGCGTGCGATAACTTTTATTTTGCCCAATGGTTTGAAGACATTAAAGATGTGAACAAACGCACCGAAACCACGATGGATATTCCGGCAGCTGCGGATAATCCGAAGTATAAGGAATTAAATTACAACTACAATAATGGTGGCTATTTCCCACTCGATATTATTGATTCGGCTTCGCAACAGAGAATTGGGCCGGCTCCGGGCGATCAATGGGGACCGCAGAGTTTTTCTATTTTCTGCCCGCCGTATAATTATCAATATGCAAGCGATCAAACCGACTTTTTGAACCAAAATACAGCAGCCCTTTGCGGTGCTTGGAATCAGAATGGTGGCGCAAAGGCGCTCTCTCCGGATGCTGCATCAAATATTGCTGTGCAATATGGAACGCTCGGTCTTCAGCATTTGCGCAATTACAACTTTACGATGATGGGTTACGCAAACTTCAAGTATTATAAAGAAAATAACACGGGTTTGCCGGATGCTTTGGGCAATATCACGCAAGAAATCTTTGAATTCGCTGGTGACGATGATATGTGGATTTTCGTCGATGGCGTGCTTGCGGTGGACTTGGGCGGAACGCACTTTGCAACTCCGGGCATCGTGAATATTCGCACTTTGGCAGAAAACAATCACGGTTGCCATCCGGGCGAACCGTTAGCGACCACTCAACAGAAGAAAGGCGCTTGCGGTGCTGATGGCAAGTGGGCAGATGGTCAATGGCACCATTTGCACTTCTTCTACGCAGACCGTCAGTCCGATGGTTCGAACCTTTATATTCGTGCAAACCTTGCCGAAGTCGCTGCTTCTCAATTCGGTCAGCCGCGTATTTTGGAAGCTGAACTCTTGAAGAACGAGCAAGGTAACTTCGAAACTTTTTTCTATTCAAGTTCTGAATTGAATGACGCAAGTGTTCAATTTATGAATGCGGCGAATGGTCAATACTTCCCGATTGTTGTGAAGCGCGGCAAAACATATTTGGCCTATCAAATTACAAGCTTAGCTTATAACCAAAGAACTTCGAAGGGTTATCAGTATAAGCTCACCGGTAAGCTTTGCACCGATCCGAGCTGTGCTGTTACCGTGAACCCGGCATTTGGCGACTCGTTGACTTATAACTATGTGGAATCTTCGGATCATCCGGATGCTGCAGAATGCGTCTTTAAGAATACGTTTAATGTGACTTCGAAAAACGGTAAGGAAGTGGATACTTATAACTTAGGTCCTGTGACAACGGTGACAATGTCGCAGACGACTACTGTTATCCCGGCTGATAATACCATTGACCGTCCGCCGTTTGACGATAAGAAACTGCCGAGCGGTGAACTTTCGGATAAGGAAACCGGTGAAATTGTTATCTCGGTGCTCCCGGAGGAATATTCGAATTCCGATGACCAAGGTGCTTGGATTGCAGAAAATATCAAAAAGATTACTGCAGCTCCGGGTGGTTCGGATCCGAGCAGCGCAGCCAATTCGCAAATCATCAATTCGAATACGAAAAATTCGGCAACGGGTGCAGGTTCTGCAGACAATGCGCGTTGCGCAACCGTTGGTGATGTGGAAAACTGCGTGAGCTTCTCGTTTGTGACGGACCAAGCTTTCCGCGTGAACGTGCGCGTCTTTGACCATCTCGGTCACTTTGTGAACCAGTATAACCAAGCGGTTTCGCAAGAACAGTTTAATGCGATTACCGGTTCTTATGCGCCATCGGGCGAATGCAGTGCTTTGGATCCGGCTACAGTTTCGGGCTCGATTGCTGCAAGCGTCAAGATGTATCCGGTTTCGAAAGATGGGCGTAAGCTCGGTACAGGTGCTTACATCTATCAAGTTTCGCTCGTGGAATTCCCGCAGCCGCACTGCGTGAAGACCGGTGCAGAATTGCAATACATTCCGGGAACTTACCGCAGAACGGAATACAAGCAAACTCGCGGCTTCCGTCGCATTACCGGAAAGTAATTTTCCAAAGAATTGAAAAATCCCGAGCAAAGCTCGGGATTTTTTTTCGCAAAAATTCATCTTATCAAGCGTCAAGCTTTTGCTTGACGCTTTTATATTGACTTTTCCTGCTTGATTTCCTTTGTAAAATCCATGTAAAATCGGTGTAAATCTTCTCTAAAATCAACGATTTCGCCCTTTTTCTGCTGTAAATTTCTGCGTAATTTTAAGGCATGGATATTTACGTCATTATCATCGGAATGCTTTTTACTCTCGCCGTTTTTGATTTGGTCAACGGCGTTTCCAACGATGCGTCGAACTTTTTGAATTCGGCGGTCGGCTCTCGAGCTTTTGGTTTTAAATTCTTAATCGCCATCGCAGCGGCGGGAATTTTAATCGGCGCATCTTGTTCAAGCGGGATGATGGACGTGGCGCGTCACGGTATTTTCCAACCGGAGCATTTTACCTTTGCCGAAATCATTTCAATTTGCGCGGGCGCGATGCTCACCGATGTGGTGCTTCTCGATATTTTTAATTTGCTCGGGCTCCCGACTTCGACGACGGTTTCGATGGTCTTTGAACTTTTGGGCGGAACATTTTCGTTAATCAAATTAAATCGCGGAGCGGCGGGGCTGCACCTCGGCGATTTAGTGAATACCGAAAAAGCGCTTTCGGTGATTATTGCGATTTTTACTTCGGTCGCGATTGCTTTCGTTTTTGGTTGGCTTGTGCAATGGATTTCGCGTGCGCTTTTCACATTTCGTTACAAATCGCGGGAACGTTACTTCATCGCTATTTTCGGCGGGCTTTCGTTAGCGGCAATTTTTTATTTCGTTCTTTTTCAAGGGCTCAAAGGTTCTGCGCTTTCGATTCCGGCGGTGCTTACGCAAAATAAACTCATGACATTCTGCGGAAGTTTTGTGTTTTTCGCATTGCTTTCGGAATTACTTTTTTTGCTAAAACGAAACGTGCTCAAATTGATTGTCGCTGCGGGAACATTTTCGCTTGCGCTTTCGTTTGCCGGGAATGACTTGGTGAATTTTATCGGCGTTCCGCTTGCGGGGCTTTCGGCGTTTATCTCGTATTCGAATAGCGGACTTCCGGCGGATCAAGTTTTGATGACAGCGCTTTGCGGTTCGGAAAAAAGTTTGTGGTGGATTCTTTCGCTTGCGGGAGTGATTATGGCGATTTCGCTTGCGACTTCGAAGAAAGCGCGCGGCGTTATTCAGACTTCGGTTTCGCTTTCGAGTCAAAGTTCGTCAGAAGAATTATTTGGCACAAGTCCGATTGCGCGGGCGGTTGTGCGTTATGCGGATTCGGTTTCGTCCATTGTCACAGGCATTGTGCCGGCGCGGATGCGGCGTTTTTTGCGGAATCGTTTTGATGTGCGCAATTTGCATTTGGAAGAAAGCGATGCGGCTTTTGATTTGTTACGTGCTTCGGTCAATTTAATGCTCGCAAGTATTTTAATTTCTCTCGGCACATTTTTGAAGCTTCCGCTTTCGACAACATACGTCACTTTTATGGTGGCGATGGGAACGTCTCTCGCCGATAAAGCGTGGGGAAGAGAAACCGCAGTTTATCGCATTACCGGAGTGCTTTCGGTAATTGGCGGTTGGTTCTTTACCGCATTCGCTGCGTTTGTCTGCGCATTTATCGTCAGCGGAATCGTCTTCCTCGGCGGCATTCCCGTTGCGCTTTTACTCTTTGCACTTGTCGTTTGTTTTATCATCCGTTCTTCCATTCGTTACCGCAAAAAATCCGCGGAGAAAAATTCGAGCGCCGAAGAATTTCACGCCATCATCGAAGAAAAAGACCCGACGAAAGTTCTCCCGCTTGTGCGCAAACATTACGCCGAAGGCTGGGGTTGGTATTTGGTTTTTGTAGAAGACTCGGTGCACGATACGCTTCAAGCGCTTGCGCACGATGATTTGGATACGCTGCGTTACGTGCGACAAAAAATGAAAGAGGAATATAAAACGCTGCATCGTCTGCGGAAAGAAGGATTTGCTTGTTCGCAAAAAATGACAGTCGATGATTCTCTCGCCAAAAAATTTTTCTTGTATCAAGCAAACGATTTTGCGATGTCGCTTTACTTTAGTTTGGAGCGCGCATTTAAACCGTGCTTGAATCATGTGGACAATCACTTGACGCCGCTTTCTCTCAAGCAAAAAAATATCATCTTAGAAATTGCTTCGGAGATGCGCGATGTCATCGAAGATTCGGCGCGGATGGTTTTGGAAAGCGATTACACGGAATTTGAAAATTTGAAAAATCGCATTCGTTCTGCGGGCGCAAAAATTGTGAGCATTCGCAAAGAAACGATGCAAAAAAATATCGCCGAAAATCAAAATGTGGCGAGCGTCAATTTGCTTTTCTTAACCGTTCTCTATGAATGTCGCGCCATTCTCGATGCGACGATTTATCTCACAAAATCTTCGAAGAAAATGATGACGGATTTCATCTAAATTTTACAAAACGAAAACGCCGAATTTACTTTTGAGTTTTACTTTATAGGAAAAAGGAAAGACGAAATGATTTGCGTAGTTGAAGACGATAGCGATATTCGCGAAATGGAAGTTTACGCGCTGAAAAGTGCGGGTTATAAAGTGCTCGCTGCAGCATCTTCCGAAGAATTTTTTCGAGAACTCGGACTTGAAATTCCTGCGCTTGTCATTTTGGATGTGATGCTTCCGGGACGCGACGGCTTTTCAATTCTGAGCGAATTGAGGCATCGGGCGACGACATCCAAAGTTCCTGTGATGATGGTAACGGCGAAGACGACGGAAATGGATAAAATCAAAGGACTCGATTCAGGCGCCGATGATTATCTCACCAAGCCGTTTGGCATTATGGAATTTTTGGCGCGCGTGCGCGCCCTTTTGCGGCGGGCAGAAATGAAAGGTGAAGTCGTCGCAGCAAAGCCCGCAGAATTGCATCTCGGAAAAATTGAAATCGACGATGAACGTCATCAGGTCAAAGTCGATGGAAATTTAGTCGAATTTACTTTTAAAGAATATGAACTTCTCAAGTTACTTTGTTCTAAACCGGGAATCGTTTTTGATCGCGAACAGTTGATGTCAAAAGTTTGGGGAGTCGATGGCACTCTTGAATCGCGGACAATCGATATGCACATTAAAACGCTGCGGAAAAAATTAGGCGCAGCGGGCGATTACATTAAAACGGTTCGCAACGTCGGTTACAAAGCGGAAATCGAGGTGACAGATGAAGGAAAAACTGAGCTTTAGCCTTTTTTATGTAGGGCTTTTGTCTGCGGTCATCGCGATGCTTTTGACTGCGGGCGCATTTCGCACAAGTGTTTCGACGCAAACTCAATTTGATTTGAAGCAGCAAGGCGCAATTATTTCGAGCGCTTATGCGCTCATGCATTCTCCCGATGAACTTAAAAATTTTGTGACGTCGTCACTTCGGATTACGTTAATTTCTCCGACAGGAAATGTCCTATTTGAATCGGATGCGAAAGCGAATAAAATGGGTTCGCACCTTTCTCGGATTGAAGTGCAAAGTGCGATCAAAAATGGCGAAGGCTCGAGTTACCGCGAATCGCAAACTTTAGAAACCGATGTTTACTATTATGCAAAACTTTTGTCCGATGGCAATGTGCTGCGTTTAGCGATTCGAAAAGCGACTGCGTATGCGATGCTTTCGGGAGTTTATCCGAAGCTTGCCATTTTACTCGTCGCCATTCTTCTCTTCTCACTTTTTATGGCGCATATTTTATCGTCGCGATTTGTTGAACCGATTCGAAAACTCGCCGAGAATTTAGATGCGGTAAAATTTCCCGAAGGCGATATGGTTTACAAAGAGTTTGCGCCGTTCGTCCGCGAACTCAAACGGGAACGCGACAATACCGAACGGGAAATGGCGCGGCTCAAATTTGAACGCAATCGTTTTCATACTTTGATCGAAGACATGTCCGAAGGCATGATTCTTCTCGATGCCAAAAACGAAGTCGTTTTGGTGAACGGAGTTGCCCGCGAAATGTTCCATACCGAAGGCGATTTCACCGGAAGAAATGTACGTTGCTTTTCGCAAAATGCAGAACTCATTCACGCGGTGGAAACGGCTGCGGGCGGAAAAAAAGACGATGCAGAAATTCAACTTTTTGGAAAAGATATTCGCGTGATTGCGAGCCCTGTTTTTGTGAGCGGCGAAGTTTCGGGCGTTATCATTATTCTTCTCGATGTGACCGAAAAAAAGAATTTGTCGGATTTGCGAGAAAAGTTTACGGCGAATGTTTCGCACGAATTAAAAACTCCGCTGACTTCGATTGCGGGCTATGCTGAAATGATTGAAACGGGAATTGCAAAACCCGAAGATATTTCGGGATTCGCCGCGAGAATTCATAAAGAATCGAAGCGCCTTCTGACTCTTACCAATGACATCATGAAACTTTCGGAATTGGATGAACTTTCGCCGAATGCAATCCAATTAGAAAAAGTGAATGTGAGCGATGTGCTGCGAGAAATTGTCTCCGCATTAGAATCTTTAGCCGACAAGCGCCGCATTCAAATTGCATTACCGGCGGAAAATTTTTTCATTCTCGGCGATCGCAATAAACTTTATGAAATGTTTTACAATTTAATTTCGAATGCGATTCGTTACAATAAAGACGGCGGAAGCGTTAAAGTCGTCTATGAAAAAAATGCGGTCATCGTCGAAGATTCGGGAATGGGAATTGCCGAAGAACATTTGCCGCATATTTTTGAACGTTTTTATCGCGCGGACAAAAGTCGCTCAAAAGAAACCGGTGGCACAGGCCTCGGGCTCGCCATCGTGAAGCACATCGCCGAATTGCATCACGCCAAAGTTTCGGTCACTTCGAAGCTTGGTGAAGGCAGTAAATTCAAAATTTTGCTGAACGCGTAGCGAAATTTTTCACATTGCAAAATTCTTTGCAAAACATCTTTTCTTTTCATTTTGCCAGCTCTTTTATTTTTGAGTAAATTGAGAGTGTGGTTTTGACATGGAAAAGATTTCACCGCTAGAATTTTTAGATTACCGCGAATATCTTCTCGCCTTTTTCGAATATCGCAAGGCGAATGCGCCGTGGTATTCTTACAAAGTTTTCGGCGATGGCGTTGGACTCGATCAAAGTCATGTTTTCCGCATTCTACAAAAAAATTTGCACATTTCTAAACGCGCGTTGCCGCGCTTTGTAGAATATTTAAAACTCAACGAAAAAGAAGCCATCTATTTTGAAAAATTAGTGGAATTGGGACGCGCCCGCAGCGAATCGGAAACGCGTCGTCTTTTCGCCGAAGTTTTAGCGTTAAAAGGTGCGCAAAGTAAAGAGCTTAAAAATGACCAATACGAATTGTATTCAAAATGGTATCATAGCGTCGTACGGACGCTGCTCGGATTTGTGCGCATTCAAAATGATTATGCAGCTTTAGGGGCGATGGTTTCGCCGCCGATTTCTGCGGACGAAGCGAAAAATTCTGTCGAACTTTTGCAGCGTTTAGGTTTAATCGAACGCGATGCCGAAGGCTTTTGGAAATTATCCGATAGGACTTTGACGACGGGCGGCGATTACCGCTCAAAACTCATCCGCGCTTACCAAGCCGAATCGATGAAGCTCGCGATGCAGAGTTTAGATATTCATGAAAAGTCAAAACGCGACATCAATGTGATGAATATGGCGCTTGACGAATCCGCATTCAAGGATTGTCTTGCTATTTTGAATAATGCGCGTGACGAAATTCGGGCAAGGGTTGAAAAGGTCAATTCTCCGGATCGCGTGATGCGTTTTGCTACTGCGTTTTTCCCAGTAGCGTTTTCAAAAGAGGTTTCGTCTTCATGAAAAAAAGCGTCGTGCAAATTCTTTCGGCGTTTGTTGCGTTCGGATTATTTGCTTGCTCGGATTCGACGCAGGCAGGTGGCGGCATTTGGGATGAAACGCAGAATACTTTGGCGGTTCATATTGTAACGGCCTCGGGGAATCCCGCAGTGAGTGCTCGCGTTCGTTTGGTAACGGGAACGGCAGTTGTCGAAGACAGTGCTGTCTCGGATGATGAAGGAATTGCGCGTTTAAAGCGTCCTTCGTCCGATGGTTTTATTGAAGTCCAAGAACAGTTGGGAGTCGCTCGGGGGCGTGTTTTCATGGGCGACTCCCTTCTGCGGGACACATTGCAAAAGCCTGCGACTTTGCAAGGCGTTCTCACGGCGAATGAGAGTCCGCAGAAACTCTATTTGCTCGGAACTTCGTATAGCGCGGATGTTTCGGCATCGGGAAATTTCTCGTTTGAAAATTTGCCCGCGGGCGAGTATGCGATTCTTTCGGCTTCGGATTCGGAATACGTTTATTGGGGCGCTTCGCAGGTAAAAGCAAACGGCGATAATGCTGTGACATTAGCGGCTCCCGCTCAAGATAGCGCTTTAGTCGATGACTTTGAAAAGAAAGATGGGACGAATCTTTTCCACGCGTTAACCGGTTCTAGTTGGTGGTTTACCGCAGCCGATTCGTTAAGCGAAGTCGTTCCGTCGCTTCCGTTAAAAGCGCTTGTTCGCTCGGACGAAAGTTTCCAAGGTTCGCAGAGTTTGCATTTCATATTTAACGTGGATTCGTCCGCGGGAGCATTCGCTCTTTGCGGATTTGACATCGGCGTTTCGCAGTGGCAAGACAGCACCACTTCTTACGATTTATCCGAACTCGATAGTCTTTCGTTCTATATCCGCGGGCAGGGTCACATTATCGTTCAATTCGCTGGCTTCGATGAAACGGGAGCCGTTGCTGATTGGGATTTTGAATTTGATATTCCGAGTAAAACGGAATGGATTCGCATAGCAATTCCTCCTCGCGGAAATGAAGATTGGGAAGCGATTAAATCGCGGATGCGGACGATTACATTCCTTTCGACTTCGAATGCAGAAATTTGGTTAGATCAAATCGTCTTCTACGGCGTCTCGGTGCAGAAATTATTTGCCGATAAATTCCGCAACGAAAAATAAACTCTTTTGAAATGGCGCCTTCGGCGCGATAACTCAAAAAATCTTCCCACCTAAAAGAAACGCCGCTCTTTGAGCGGCGTTCCTTGCAAAATTTATTCTCCAATGTATTTGAAGAAGACTGCTCCTAACGGCGGCAGTTGAATGTTTGCGCTCCAAGGGCGATTTTGCCAAGGCGTTTCTTCGGAGTGGACTTCGCCGGCGTTGCCGATGTTTCCACCGCCCCACATCTCGGAATCCGAATTGAAGATTTCTTGCCAACGTCCGCGGGCCGGGAGACCGATGCGGTACGGAGTCCGCGGCACCGGTGTAAAATTGAATGCGCAGAGAATTGTCGCACCGTGTGCATCGCGGCGGATGAACGAAACGATGGAATTATCTGCGTCGTCGCACGAAATCCATTCAAAGCCTTCGGGTGCGTGATCCACTTCCCAGAACGGACTTTCGTTTTTGTAAATGTGCGAAAGGGTTTTGAACATTTCGTGCAATTTACCGTGAGTTTCCCACGTGAGCAAATGCCAGTCGAGGGATTGCTTCTCGTTCCATTCGCGGAATTGTCCGAAGTCGTTGCCCATAAAGTTGAGCTTTTTCCCAGGATGCGCAAATTGATACGAATAAGCGAGACGTAAGTTCGCAAATTTCTGCCAATTATCGCCAGGCATTTTTCCGAGCATCGAGCCTTTGCCGTGGACGACTTCGTCGTGGCTTAAGACCAAGATGAAATTTTCGGAATACGCATAAACCATGCTGAACGTAATCAAGTTGTGATGGTATTTGCGGTGAATCGGTTCGTGCTTCATATAGGTGAGGAAGTCATTCATCCAGCCCATATTCCACTTGTAATGGAAACCGAGACCGCCGCGTTCTGGCGGACGCGTAATGCACGGGAAACTTGTCGATTCTTCGGCGATGAGAATCGCGTGCGGCGCTAAGCGTCCCATGATGCTATTCAAATGCTTCAAGAATTCGAGGGTATCGTAATTGATGTTTCCGCCGTCTTTATTCGGCACCCATTCGCCGTCGCGTTTTCCGTAATCCAAGTAAAGCATACTTGCGACTGCATCGACGCGGAGACCGTCGCAGTGGAATTCGCGGAGCCAATACATCGCATTGGCGATGAGGAAATTCGAAACTTCTTTGCGGCCGAGATTGAAAATGTAAGTGCCCCAATCCGGATGTTCGCCTTGACGCGGGTCTGCGTGTTCATAACAAGCGGTGCCGTCGAAGCGTCCGAGCGCATAGGAATCTTTCGGGAAGTGGGCTGGAACCCAGTCGAGAATCACGCCGATTTCATTCTGGTGACAAAGATCGACGAAGTGACGGAATTCGTCCGGAGAACCAAAACGGCTCGTCGGCGAATAGTAACCGGTCACTTGATAGCCCCACGATTCATCGAGCGGGTGCTCCATAATCGGAAGAAATTCCACATGCGTGTAACCCATATCCTTCAAATAAGGAATGAGTTTGTCGGCGAGTTCATTCCACGAAAGGAAACGATCAGGATTTGCGGGATCGCGTTCCCACGAGCCTGCGTGCACTTCGTAAATGTTCATCGGACTGCCGAAGACACGGGTCGCATAATGCGTATCCATATATAATTTATCGTTCCATTCGTAGCCTTCGAGATGCGTGGTAACGCTAGCCGTCGCCGGACGCATTTCGCTGAGCTTAGCGAGCGGATCGGACTTGGTTAAAAGGCGACCATCTTGCGAATGAATTTCAAAACGATACAATTCATTTGCGCCGAGTTCTGGAATGAAAATTTCCCAAATTCCCGATGCGCCAATCATGCGCATCGGATGTCTTCTGCCGTCCCAACTATTAAAGTTTCCGACGACAGAAACGCTTTTCGCATTCGGCGCCCAAACGGCGAATTGCACGCCGTTAAATCCTTGATGCCGAATCACATTGGCGCCGAGTTTCTTGTAAAGTTCGTAGTGCGTGCCGTTCTTAATCAAGTGGCAATCGAAGTCGGTGAGCACCGGCAAGAACGCATACGGATCGATGACAGAATATTGAATTCCATTGTCGAGTGTAATGTTCAACCGATAGAAGAACGGCTGAAATTCCATATCGAGAACGGCTTCGAAAAATCCCGAGTCGCCGATTTTCACAAATTCAAAGACAAGTTTTTTCGCTTCGGATTCTTCGACTTTTGCTTTTTTTGCACGAGTTGTTTTCGCTTTTGTCGCTTTGGCAGCTTTCGTTGACTTCGTCGTCTTCGCCGATTTTGCGTTCTTTTTTTCGGCGGGTTTCTTTCCGACTTTTTCTTCGGTTACCGTTTCGGTATTTGCTGCTCCGTAAATGATTTCGGGTTCCACGGATTCACCGCTGATATGAGCGGCTCCGGGCAAGTAAACGCGGATAACGGTTTTGAGTCCGCGGTCGGTTTCTAGCGCATGAATGCCTAAAATCGAAAACGGATCGGAGCAATTAAAATCCCAAATGGCGCGCATCTGGTCGTTTGTCATCGTTGTTGAATCTTGAAAATCCATGAAAAACCTATGCTTTAAAGTCCTATGTAAAATTACTTATAATTTCGCCAAGTGAACAAAAAGAATGAAAAAAATATTCCAAATAAATGCATTATTTTCCAATTTTCGCAGAAAAATTTTTGTCTAAATTTAGAGGGTGAAATTTTTGATTTCTGTTCTGCGTTTTCTGGGTTCGCTGCGCGTGGGCGTGGCTTTGCTTTTGGCGATTTTCGGGCTCGTTTTTTGGGGAACTCTTTTCGAAGCGCGCGCGGGCGTTGAACTAGGAACAGAACGATTTTTTGATAGTTGGATATTTTTTGCCGCGGGAATTTTTCCGTTGCCCGCATTGAAAACTTTAGCGATTTTTCTTTTTGTCAATTTACTTTGCGCTTTGCTTTTTCGGATTCCGCGGACGAAGAAAAATGTGGGAATTTGGATTTTGCATTTTTCGCTTCTCATTCTCATCGCGGGAAGTTTTTTGAGTCATGCGTCGCGGGAAAATTTTGATGCCTTTGGCTTTGTGGGAGCCTCTCTTCCTCTCGATGAAAAAGCGGAAAATTCGCTGCGCTTACTCAACGCGGATTCGATGAAAGTTTGCGCATTAAATGGAGCGGGCGATTCCATTTTTATCGCTGCCAATTCACCGCAGACAATCGGCGATTATCAAATTTATTTTGCCGAAACGATTCCGATGAACGCCGAAAAAACAATTGTCCGATTGCATATTCGCCGCGATCCGTTTGATTTTGTGCCGAAACTTTTTGCGCTCATTTTTTGTGCGGGAATTTTTTTGCAATGCATTTTTTGTCGAGGAAAAAATGAAAATTTTTAGCGTTTTCATTTTGCTGCTTTCGCTTTTTGTGTTTGCCGAAACAGAGCCTTCGACGGAAAATTTTTCAGCTTCAATTCCTACGACGGTCAATTTTGAAAATCGCATTCGTCCGCTGGAATCGTTTGAAATTTTACTTGCGGAACGCCTTTGTGAAAAACGGAAATGTGCAGATTTTTCGGCGGCAGAAATTTTGCAAAATATTCTTTCGGGGAAAGCGGATTCACAAAAAATTTTTGCGGTGAATAGGGCGACTGCACGCGACATTTTGCATTTGCCGAAAGATCGTCGCTATTTTTTGCGCAGCGAATTTGACGATGTGCGTTCTCTTTTGCGGCAATACGCAGAGCGCGAAGACGATCGTCCGCTGACTCTTGAATTGATTCGTTTAAATGATGCGTTAAATTTATACGATTCGTTGCAAGCGGGAATGCTTTCGCAAATTTCAATTCCTTTCGAAAATTTACCCGTGAGCGAGCAAAGAAAAATTCGCGCTGAAGCGGCTTATTATAAAACGAATCCGATTTTCTTTTCGTGGATTTTATGCATCGTCGGATTTTTGACGGCGATTTTTTGCCGCATTCAATCGCGCGTAAAATCGAGACTTTTTCTTCTCGGCATTTTTTTGCAGAGCTTATTTGCGGTGAGTTTAATCGGCATTTTTATTTGGCGGGGAATTGGCGAAGGGCGAATTCCTCTGACATCGCTTTACGAAATGATTTTGTGCATTTCTCTCGGCATTTCTTTGACAACGATTTTTTTAGCGGTAAAAATGAAAGAAAGTATTCTTCTCATCGGCGCGGGAATGAATTTACTTTTCATGCTTCTTCTCCGTTCGATGTTTTCTGCGGGCGATTCTTTTGAATCGGTTTCCGTTCTTTTAAATTCTCCGTTTTGGCTTTCGCTGCATGTGTTTACAATCGCTGCGGGATTTTGCGTTTTAATTTTTGCAGCGTTTCTTGCGCATTGGCAGTTGATTCTTCGAAAATGGAAAAAATCGCCCGATGAAAAAATGAAAAATGCGTTGCGAATTTTACTTCGCGTAGGCTTTGCGCTTTCGTCTCTCGGAACGATTCTCGGCGGCTTTTGGGCAGACGTTGCGTGGGGACGTTTTTGGGGGTGGGATCCGAAAGAAAACGCGGCACTCCTTGTGATTTTGTGGACGCTTTTTTTGTTGCATTTACCGCGCGGAAAAATGATTTCAGAAAAATCCTGGGAAGCGTTGACCGCTGCACTATTACTCGTCATCGGTTTTTGTCTTTTCGGCGTAAACCTTTTGGGCACAGGGCTTCACAGCTACGGTTATTCGCCAAAATTGCTCACGGTCTTTGTCGGATTTTCTTTGATCGATGCGATTCTTATTGCATTTTTAGGAATGCCAAAAACGAAAAAATGAGAAAAAGAAAAATGGAATTTTAGAAAGATTCTGCGCGGGATTTTTCGCGGCGTTCGCGGAGTTCTTCGACGACGGAATAGGGCATCTTCATGCAATTCGGATTGTAAGGACTGTTTTCGGTGTGAAAGTCCGAGCCGCCGGTGCCGACGAGATTATAATGTTCTGCGAGTTCGCGGTAACGTCTGCCGACAGAACCTTTTTGTGCGGGCGAATAAATTTCGATGCCTTGTAATCCGGCTTCGACGAGATCGGGAATGAGCACATCGACATTGGATTTGTAAGGGTGCGCGAGAACAGCGATGCCGCCAGCGTTTTCAATTAAGCGAATCGTTTGCTGCGGATTCAGTCCGCGCTTTTCGACGAAAGCGGGCGCTCCATCGGCCAAGTATTTGTTAAAGGCTTCGCCAAAACTCGAAACGTATTCTTCATCGACGAGAGCCATCGCAATGTGCGGACGTCCGACGACTTTGCCTTTGCATTAACTCATCACTTTTTCGAAGCTCACATTGACGCCGAAACTCGCTAGCTTTTTGAGAATGGAGCGCGCCCGAGAAATGCGTTGCTTCGCACTTTCGGCAAGTTCCATATTGATGGCGAGATTTGTCGGATCGCAAAAATAACCGAGAATGTGCACATCGCGGCCTTGCCACACAGCAGAAATTTCAATGCCCGGAATGAGTTCGAGCCCGAGTTCATCCGCATACGGTTTCGTCGCTTCGTAAGAGGCGAGTGT
>SAMEA104315433__coassemble_605_pt1 | contig 16188 bp, 15 predicted proteins | sample SAMEA104315433__metabat2_low_PE_037 | metagenome-assembled genome bin SAMEA104315433 (sample SAMEA104315433) | gut metagenome | biome: Monkey gut; feature: monkey-associated habitat; material: faeces | place: China | collected 2013 | reverse complement strand
TAAAGCGTGTAGCCTGCAATACCGAGTCCGCCGTCCGAAACGCCGACAAGTGAAACCGAATCGATGCGAATGTGAAAACGCATTTCTACCGAATCCAACATTTTATCGACGGCCAAAAGCGCATTATTCGAAAGCCAATGATTTTCTTTGCACGCAGAAACGCTAATCGCAATCGCTTCTGATTTTGATTTTTCTAAAAAGGGAACGAGCGCGTTTGCGGCTTCATAACCTTTTGCGCATTTCGCACTTTGCATTCCCCCGTGAAACCAAACATAAACTTTCGGCTGTCTTACTTTTTTCAAATGAAAAACGGCGGCGGGGCTTTGAAAATTTTTCACGGCAATGAGAATGGAATCCGCAGAAAATTTCGGCAACTGCGGTGATTGTTTTGCAAAAATTGTCGCCACGAAAAAAAGAAGAATGCAAAAAATTTTCATCGTTTTATCGTCTATGGCGCAATGCGCGGCGCAGCGCTAAAAAAGCAAGGAATAAAAGGCCGCAGTCAAAAATCGCCGCCCAAAAAAGAGAACGCAAATGAAAATCGCGAATTTCTTCGGAAGCGAGCGTACCGTCGTTTCCAGCAATTCCGGTCACCACCCATTCGGAATCCGAGATGCGAACGCCGCGGACTTCAATCGGCGCAGGCATTCCTGTTTCCGACCAAAACGTAATCCATTGTTTTAAAAGATTTTTTTCGCTCCCGGGCAAGGCGAGCATAAAAACGGCATTCTTATCGCCGTTCAAATTGAAAAATGTTTTGTCCAAAAGGGGAACGTGAGAACCGCTCCATCCGCGGACGAGAGAAACCGAAGAAATTTTTCCGTAGAAAATATCTTCATCGCCGCCAATCGATTTGTAAAACGGAAATGTTTGCACAAAAAGATACGACGCCAAGAAACAGAAAAAAGCTGCGAGCGCAAGAAAAAGAATGCGAATCGAATGCGTCATTATTTCCTCGAACGGACAACAAAGAAAAGGGTGAACAGCAAAAGCACAATCGAAATTAAATAGAAGACTTGCTGAATCCAAAATTTCATTTCGCGATTTTGCAGCGATTGCATTTTAAAAGCCTGCAATAAATTGTCGCAGCGCACTAAAGATTCATCGGAATCGATGCGATTCCAAAGTGCCGTCATCTCGGCATTTTTTTCTAAAAGTTTTATGAAGCGGATTCGCAAAGAATCGGGCAATTTTTTCATTTGCAAAGAATCGGGAACGACGGCAAAACCCATTCTTGCCGAATCGATTTGCGTGACCAAAGGTTCTGCGAAAATGACATTCCAACGATTTAATGTTTTTAAAAGAATTCCTGCGCTGTCCAACCATTCCACTCTCTGCGGAATATAACGATTGACCGAAGCGACCCAACCGATAGCTGCATTTTCAAAGCGTTCAAATTCGCGTTCTTCGGGCATCCACGTTACCGAGCGCGCATTTTCCGAAGCCGCATAAACAGAAACCGCCGTTTCTCGCAAACCGCGCAACGAAGACATTAACGGCGCCGGATCCGTTTCGGGAGCGATGCGAACGCGTTCCATTTTTTGCATAATTCGCGACGCAAAAAATTTGTAATCCGAAAGAGTTTCGATGTAGCGATTATAAACTTCTTGTTGCTGTTTTTGCGAAAAATAAAACAACACTGTTAACGCAAGAGTTAACAGCAAAATGCCCCAAACAAGAGGCGTATTGATTCGGCTTCGTAAAATTTCGCCGATCGAATGGAATTTATCTCCAGCCATGTTTTGAAATTACCTTTTTTCTAAGTTGTAGATATGCTGAAATTTCAAAATATCCCATTTTTTGCCCTTGCTATGGCCTTTTTCATCGGTTGCGGCGAAGCAGACATCCGCGAAACGAAACATTACAACGGCATTCGCAAAACTCAAGTCGCTTATAAAAATGAAAAACCGCACGGAGAATTTAAACGGTGGACTTCTCACGGCGACTTAGCCGAATCGGGAATTTACAAAAACGGTTTACGCGAAGGCGAATGGACAGAATGGTTCACCGATGGAAAAGTTCTTTCGCGTGGCAATTATGAAAACGGAAAAAAGGAAGGAATCTGGAAAGGATTTTTTCACGATGGAAAAATTGCTTGGGAACATGAATTCAAAAACGATGAGCCCGCAGGAATTTGGACAGAATTTTATGCATCGGGAAATCTCAAAGAAAAAAGTTCGTGTTTTAAAAATACAGAAAAAGGAACGCGCGAAATTTTTGGGGAAAACGGGAAAAAAGAATTTGAAGAAAATTGTCGCCATGGAATTTTACACGGCGAACAAAAAAAATATTATCCCGGCGGCGCATTGGAATCGGTTTCGCATTATCGCGATGGAACTCTCGAAGGTTCCGCAGAACTTTTCCGCGCAAGCGGTGAATTATGGCGCAAGTCTTTTTATCATTTAGGAATTCGCGAATCGCTTTGGACTTATTATGCAAAAGATGGAAGCGTTGAAAAAACAAGTATTTTCAAAAATGGAAACGGCATCGCTTACGGAGAATTAGGAAATCAAGGAATTGATGCGGAGACAACTTTTGTCAACAATCGAATTCAAGATACGCTGCATTACACTCTTCCTGAGCGCAAATTAAAATTCGAAGAAATTTGGCAAAACGATGAAAAAGTCAAATTGATTGCGCGCTACGCAAAAGGCAATCGCTTAGCGACCGAAGGCAATTTTAAAAATGGAAAGCGCAATGGATTTTGGCGAAATTGGTACGCCAACGGAAAATTGAAAGACAGCCTTTTTTACAAAGACGACGAACCTTTTGGCGAACAGCTTTATTATGATTCCACCGGAAAATTATACATGCGTAAAAGTCAACAAGGATTAAACGGCCCGACGCAAGTGCAATTTGAATAGAATGATGCAGAAAGAAGAGGTTTTTGCATAATTTTTATATATTTATATGCAGAAATGTTGACTAATCTGCATATAAAAGGCGAATTTTTATGCATAAATATGATTATTCTTTTTTGGAGAATGGACTTCTTCCGGCTGAATTGGTAAACATCAGCTTTTCTATTTCATCGTTGAAAACCGCTGCTGAATTTCGAAAAGCAGATTATGCAACGATTTTTACTGAGTTAGAAAATGTTGCTAAAATTCAATCGGTTAAAAGCTCGAATGAAATGGAAGGAATTGTTACAAGCGATGAACGAATTGCGCAAATTGTTTCTCAAAATAGTCGCCCTTTAAATCATAATGAGCAAGAGATTTCGGGCTATCGCGATGTTTTAAATGCAATTCACGCCAATTTTCAAAATTTAAAATTCAATGAAGAAACAATTCTTTCATTTCATAAAACTTTAATGTCTTATACAAATTCTGAATTTGCAGGAATTTATAAAAAAGACGACAACTTAATTTTAGAAATTGATTCTTTAGGAAATCGCAAAATTCGTTTTGCTCCTGTTTATGCTAGTGAAACAAAAAAAGCGATGAAACAACTTTTTTTGGCGTATATGGAAGCTTCATCGAATTCAAATATCAATCAGCTGCTTTTAATTCCTTGCGTGATTTTAGACTTTTTGTGCATTCATCCTTTTAAAGATGGCAATGGAAGAATTTCAAGATTATTGTCGCTTTTACTTTTGTACAAAAATGGATTTGATGTCGGAAAATTTATTTCATTTGAAGAACAAATTAACAAAAATAAAAATTGGTATTATAAATCTTTAAAAGATTCTTTTAAAAATTGGCATGAAAATCAAAACGATTATGTTCCATTCATCAAAAATTTTCTCATGACATTATACATTTGTTATCAAGAATTAGACAAACGTTTTGCAGTGATCAATTCAAAAAAAATCACAAAATCTGCAAGAATCGAAGCGACTATTTTAAATTCTCTTTTGCCGATTTCTAAAGCGGAGATTTTAAAAATTTTACCCGATGTTAGTGCTACAACAGTAGAATCGATTTTAGGAAAAATGGTTAAAAGTGGCGTGATTACAACGATTGGAAAAGGACGAAATACGAAATATATCAAAAGGTAAAAGAAGGGTTATTTCTTTTTTAACTTCATACTTTTGATTAAGCGGTCAAACATTTGCATTAAGCTGTATTTAGGTTTATAACCCAAAGATTCTAATTTGTTTGTATCAAGGCAAATTTTAACAACTGGATTATAGCCTAATTTCATCGCATCTTCTGCAATATCAAACACAACATTACTTTTATTTTCTGAAAAATTTTCACATACAAATTTTGCCATGTCGGCAATTGAAATCGCTGTAGAATCATTTGCCACATTGTATGCTTCGCCCACATTTCCTTTTGCTAAAATGATAAGCAAAGCACAAACGGCATCTGCTGTGTAGCAATAATTTCGAAGCGTTTCACCTTTTGTTTTTAAAACAATATCATGGCCTTCAATGACACTTCTTGCAAATTGAGCAAACACACGATTATCTGAATAATCAACGCCTGCGCCAAAAGTTTGGCTTAATCTAGCCACTTTTACTGGTACGTTATATTCTGAAGCATAAGAGGCACACAAACATTCAACCATGCGTTTTCCTTCAGAATAACTGCTTCGAACTTGCAAGCAATCAATGTAGCCTGAATCTTTTTCAGAAATTAAAACTTTATTTTCAGGAACACCATAAACTTCAAGCGATGACAAATAAAGCATACCCTGAACATTTTGTGATCGTGCTAAATTAAGCACATTTTGTGTGCCATAAAGCGCAGTTGCAATGGCTTCAAGCGGGCGTTCAACAAAATCTTTTGAGCTAGTCATACTCGCCGTGTGAATAATAAAATCAATAGGACCGACCTTATCTAAATTTGAATTGATGTCTGCAACAACAATTTCAAAATTTTTAGAATTTAAAATTTCTGAAAAAAGAGCTTTTGCTTTTTCTAAATTTCGAACAAGAGCTTTAATTTTAATATTTTGATTAAACATTCGATTTCTGCATGCAAGTGCAAAAACTAAAATCGAGCCGATTAAACCTGTAGAACCTGTAATAAGAACCGTTTTATTCGAATAAAAATCCCAAGGGATTTCGTTTGATAAAGCAATTTGTTCAACATCTTCTTGAACATATAAATCGTGTAAAGATTCCATTTTTATAATCCAAAAATTTGTGAATTTTCACGAGCTTCAAAGATTGCTCTAAATAAATAAAAATCCATAGGTGTTGTAATTTTGATATTTTCGGTTGGACCTTCGACCATGTGTAATGTATGTCCATAGCGTTTCATTAGGCATGCAGAATCAATAATATCATTTATGCCTTCGCTTCGCGCTTGAATATGAGCTTTATAAAAATCGCCCACTTTAAAACATTGTGGAGCGCGCGCTAAATGGCAATAGCTTCGGTTATAAATATCAGCAATTTTATTATTGTCGTCTGTCCGAATAATGGTTTCAACAGCAGGGGCAACCGTAATTGCATTTCCATTTTCTTTTGCACATTCAATGCAGTTTGTAATCAATTCTTCGGTAATCAAAGGGCGCACACCATCGTGAACAAGCACAATACTATCGTCAGAAATTTTTGCGTCATGAATTGCTTGTATTCCATGATAAATTGATTCTTGCCCCGTGGATCCACCAGGAACAATCCACTTGACTTTTGAAATGTTGTGCTTTTCTAAAAGTGTTTTTAAATAAGGAATCCAAGGTTCAATACATACTACACAAATTGCATCAATTTCAGGGTGATTTTCAAAATATTCTAGCGTATGAATAATAATTGCCCTACCACTCAAAATCAAAAATTGTTTAGGCTTTGCTTTCGTATTCATACGCGTTCCAGAGCCACCTGCAAAAATTAGTGCAACATTCATATCAATTCTCACCAATTTGATGTGAAGAAAAATTCAATGCGGTGACCGGTTTCAAAACCGAAAAGGGTGCCGCGATTCATTTCGTAAGCAAAACCGTAACCGAGCGGAATGGATTTTAAATCGTATTCGATGGCGGCTCGCATGCGAAAGCCCGCATATTCATCGTCCATTTTTTGATAAGCGGTTTTCATGTTTAAATTTTTCGATTCTTCGATGCGCTTGCGCAATAAAAATACATAAGACAATTTAAGTCCGCGGGGATTTTGCAATTTGTAAAAGGGTTTCCAAATCAAAGAAACTTGTCCGCCGATTTCATCGCCCGGCTGAAAATTATCGCGTTCAATAAACGAATAAAATCCGAGTGCTGCACCAAATTCTAAATATTCCGAAATCGGAATGACTGTCAACGGCTCAACTCCTAAACGCTGAAAGCGATCGTTTTGGCTGCCGTCTCCCGGTTCGAATCGCCAATTTACCGCAAGCCCGACGAATTCAATCGGAAAAAATTTAACGCCTAAATACGATTCATTAAAACCGTTGACGCGCAAGTCCACAAGTTCGTGCAACTGATCGTGTAATTCGGTTTCCCATTGATAGCTGAAAAAGCGATACGAAATATCGCTGTAAACGCTAATGCGATTGTTAAAAGCGACTTCGGCAGAAAAGCGCCCGTCTAAGCTGTAAACATCATCGCGGAGCTCTGCCATGCTGCCGAGAGAAATTCCCGAATGCGGGCGCGTGATAGGTCGCACAAATTCCGTCGCAAAAATACTTGTACAGAAGCAGAGTACAAGAGCAAAAATTTTTATATGGCTCGACGAATCAAACATCAATTCAAAATATAGTTATCTTTGCATCGACCATGAAGAATCTTCAAAAACGAATTTTCAAAATCGCAATGATTGCTTTTGCGCTCGACGTAATTCTCGTCGGCTGCTTTTGGAATTCTCCCGAAGAAGATTCAACTTTTTTGCCATTAGACGATTCGGAATACCCCTATGCAGACTTGCCGAGAATTGTCATCGAGACCGAAGATTTCACACAAATTCGCGACCGCGAAACCAAGATTCCCGCAAAGTTACAAATATACGGCAAAGACGCCCCCGAAAGCGACGTTCTTGATTTGACCATCAAGGGCCGCGGAAACTCCAGTTTCACCATGGCCAAATACAGCATCAAACTAAAATTCAACGAAGCGCAAAGTCTTTTCGGCATGCCTGCAGACAAGGAATGGGACCTGGTATCCAACCAGCGCGACAAGAGCATGCTGCGCAACTACATTACCTACCAGCTAGCCCGTATACTCCAGGACGAATATTCTCCACAATGCAGATTCGTCGAGCTCTACCTGAACCGGGAATACATGGGCGTGTATCTGCTGGTTGAACACGTCAAGGTCGCACCGCACAGGGTTAACCTCGTCAAAAACGATTCCAGTTTTCTTTTCGAAAAGACAGAAGATGAAAATGATGATGATATTATTTTTGAAAGTTCCCTCAATTATATTTTCAACATCAAGTACCCAAAGCCCCCTAAACAAGAATGCATAAATCTCCTAAAAACGCATGTCAATGAATTCGAGAACAGGCTTTCCAACGACTGCATAACACTATCCGATTGGATAGACATCGATGACTTTGTCCGCTACTACTGGATTCAAGAATTTTCAAAAAACATCGACGGAGCTTTCGGACGAAGCATCTTTATCACTTGGCAGGTTAACGAGCCATTCAAAATGGGTCCTGTTTGGGATTTTGATCTCGCTTACGGCATCGGCAACACGAGAATGATGAGTTCGAACGACTGGTACGTTCGCAATCAGGGATGGTATCAACACCTCATCAAGAACAATACGTTCAAAAGCAAAGTCAACCAATTTTGGAAAGAGAACAGGAACTTTTTCGTTGACATGACAGACTCCATCGTGTCATCTTTGAACCTTTTGAAAGACGCTTCCGATAACGAATTCAAACGTTGGCCTATTCTAGAAAATGACGAAATATGGCCATTCGTTGAATCTTACAATAGTTATGAAGCGGCAGTGGACAGTCTAAAGTCTTGGACTACTAGACGAATTCAATGGATTGACGAGCACCTTTAGGCCAAAACTCAATAATTATCTATCTTTTAATTATCGAGGTAAGAATTATTATGAATATCGGCGTCATTTTTGCAGGCGGAGTCGGATCCCGTATGCACAGCAGGGATTTGCCCAAACAATTTTTGAAGATTCACGACAAGCCTATTATAGTCCATACAATTGAACATTTTGAAAACTGTGAAGAAATCGATAGTATTGTTGTCGTCTGCGTGAAGGACTGGATAGACCATCTCAACAACCTCATCGCCACCTACCATCTAAAAAAAGTGAAAAAGGTCGTCGCCGGAGGACCCTCTGGGCAACTTTCCATTTACAACGGACTCTGCGCTGCTGCGGAAATCGCCAAAGACGAACCCGCAATTGTCTTGATTCACGATGGAGTGCGACCTCTGATCAATTCGCAATTGCTTTCACAAAATGTACAATGTGTCAAGCAGTTTGGGTCATCCATCACGAGCGCGACCGTCAAAGAAACGCTTGTCGAAATCGACGACGACAACAACATCAAAACTGTACAGGACAGGCCGCATTCCCGTGTTGCGAAGGCTCCGCAATGTTTCTGGCTCAAGGACATCCTTTCCGCATATAAAAAAGCCCTTTCCGAAAACCGCCAGGATTTCATTGATTCCTGTACCTTGATGCAGCATTACGGCTATCAACTCCATATGACCGACGGGCCGTTCGAAAACATCAAGATTACGACCCCCGATGATTTCTACACGATGCGTGCCATATAGCAGGTTAAAGAAGACGCCCAAATCTACGGATTGGAGTAACGATGATTTCGGAAGCATGCTCGCAACAAGAATTGCAAAGTATCGGCAAGGACAATGCCGAAATTTTCGCTGAACTCAACTCCAAGAACATTTTTGTTTCTGGGGCAACAGGTCTTATCGGAAGCACGTTGATCAAGGCCATTGTCACAAACGCACCTTCGGCAAAGATTATCGCTTTCGTCCGCGACGAATGCAAGGCGAAAAAGGTGTTCCAAAATTACGAACAGAACATCACGTTTGTAACCGGAGACATTCGTGAGCCTGTCGTCTTTGACGGCCATGTTGACTACGTGATTCATGCCGCCAGTGAGACCTCCAGCAAGGCTTTTGTAGAAGCGCCGGTCAGCATTATTGATATCGCCTTGAGCGGCACCAAGAACATGTTAGATTTCTCCAGACAGAAAAACGCCCAGGGGTTTGTATACCTTTCCAGCATGGAAGTTTACGGAACACCCCATAGCGACGACAAGATATTTGAAGACCAAGGCACAGACCTAGACACAATGAATGTTCGCACAAGCTATCCCGAAAGCAAGCGACTTTGCGAATCACTCTGCACGGCATATGCAAGCCAGTTTCAAGTCCCAGCTAAAGTGGTTCGCTTGACACAAACGTTCGGTCCGGGAGTTCAATACAATGACGGACGCGTTTTTGCTGAATTTTCCCGGTGCGTAATCGAAAACCGAGACATTGTCCTACACACCAAGGGCGAAACTAAGCGCAGTTACCTGTATACATTGGATGCGGCGAGCGCAATCCTCACCGTACTCACCAAAGGTAAGCCTGCAGAAGCTTACAATGCAGCAAACGAAGCGACCTACTGCAGCATATACGAAATGGCTCAAATGGTCGCCCAGAAAATCGCCCTCGGCAAAATCCAGGTAAAGATTGAAGAATCGGACATTTCTATCTTTGGATACGCCAAGACACTGCGTATGAATCTGGACACATCTAAGCTTAGAAAGTTAGGATGGCAGGCAAAAACAGGCCTAAGCGAAATGTTCGCAAGAACCATCCAAGGTATGCTCAAATAAACTTGTCGATACACAAAATTGCTAACTTAAAGATCATAATGAAAAAGGTAATCACATACGGTCCTTACGACCTTCTGCACCAAGGGCACATCATCCTCCTCAAACGAGCAAAGGCGCTGGGCGACTACCTAATTGTCGGAGTCACGAACGATAACTTTGACCGAGACCGAGGCAAACTCAACGTTCGCAACAACGTACTGGAACGTGTTGAAGCCGTAAAAGCTACAGGCATCGCCGATATGATTATCATCGAAGATTACGTAGGGCAGAAGATTGACGACATTCAAAAATACGATGTCGATATTTTCGCAATCGGTTCGGACTGGGAAGGAAAATTCGACTACCTGAACGAATTCTGCCAGGTCGTATACCTTCCCCGCACCGAGGGAATCAGTTCCACGATGTTGCGAGACAATTCCCAGGAAACCCTAAAAGTCGGGATTGTCGGCTGCGGGCGCGTTGCACAGAGATTCCCATCCGAAGCCGCCGTCGTAAGCTGCATCAAAGTCCAGGCCGCATACGACACCAACAGAGAAGCAAGGGACTCCTTTGTCCAAAAATTCACAGACATCACGCCCTGCGCCAGCCTCGACGAACTATTCGGCCTCGTTGACGCGGTCTATATCGCCACGCCCCACCTCGCCCACTACAGCAACATAAAGTCCTCCTTACAGGCAAAAAAGCATGTCCTCTGTGAAACCCCCATGGTCCTAAACGGAGAAGAGGCCAAGGAACTATACAAACAGGCTGAATCGCAGGGCTTGATTCTCATGGAAGCGAACAAGACGGCGCACTGCCCCGCTTTCAACCACCTAGTTGTTCTCATAAAGTCAGGCCTTATCGGCGAAGTCGTCGACATCGAGGCGTCCCTTTCTCAGTTGCTAGACAAAAAAGGCAGGGAATTCGACAACACCCAAGCTGGCGGAGCCATGTTCGAGCAAGGTTCCTACCCTTTACTTCCGATCCTCAAGCTGATGGGCATCCAGTATGAAAGCCTTGAGTTATTCTCCCGACTGGAAAATGACGTAGACATTTACACGAAGGGCGTCTTGCGCTATCCCAAGGCGGTTTGTTCATTCAAAGTAGGGCTCGGAGTCAAGACGGAAGGCGACTTGGTCATCTCCGGTACAAAAGGCTACGCCTATGTACCGGCTCCCTGGTGGAAGACGGATTACTTCGAGTTAAGATACGAAGACCAAAACAACAACAAGAAATTCTTTTACAAGTGGGACGGCTTTGGACTGCGATATGAAGTTCAGGAGTTCGTCCGTTGCATTTTCAATCATCGTTTCTCTTCTGCACGCCTGCGACGCCGCGAAAGCATCCAGATGGCGTTCATCATGCAGCAATTTAACGAAAAAGTGAATTTTTACGAAATTTAGAGGTTTTCATGATCAATTTCACTGTGGGTCCCGTACAATCCAGCGACGCCGTCCGCGCCATCGGGGCAGAACAAGTCCCTTATTTCCGTACACAGGAATTCTCCGAATTGATGTTCGAGAACGAGCGTCTGATAAAAAAATTCGCAAAGGCTACAGAAGAATCAAAAGTCGCCTTCATCACGGGATCGGGTTCCGCCGGCATGGAAACCGCCATCATGAACACCCTGACCCCTGCGGACAAGGCCATCATCGTCAACGGAGGAAGCTTCGGCCACCGTTTCGTGGAACTCTGCGAACTGCACGAGATTCCCTTTGCCGAAATCAAGCTCGAGCCGGGCAAGGCTCTTAAGGCGGAACACCTCGCTGCCTATGAAGGTCAAGGCTACACCACCTTTATCGTGAACAAGCACGAGACATCGACCGGCGTGCATTACGACATGCAGCTCATCAGCAATTTCTGCAAGAGGAACAACCTCTTTCTAATCGTGGACTGTATTAGTACCTTCCTGACCGATTCCTTCAACATGGCAGAACTCGGTGCAGACATTATGATTACGGGTTCCCAGAAGGCACTCGCCTGCCCCCCGGGCATTTCGGTAATGGTTCTTTCGCCCAAGGCTCTCGCCCGCATCGAAAACGTCAAGTGCAAGTGCCAGTATCTAGACCTGAAAATTGCCTTGAAAAACGCCGAACGCGGACAGACCCCCTGGACTCCAGCCGTAAGCATCTTGCGCCAGATAAACGTCCGACTCAAGGAAATTGACGCGAATGGAGGCGTGGAGGCCGAAATCGCACGCACGGCATCGCTCGCCAACTATTTCCGCGATCGCATCAAGGACTTGCCGTTCGAAATCGTTTCCGAATCGCTTTCGAATGCAGTCACTCCGCTTCACCCGACTACGGCTAGCGCCTACGACATATTCCTAAAAATCAAGGACGAATATGGCATGTGGATTTGCCCCAACGGCGGAGACATGAAGGACACTGTGTTCCGCGTCGGGCACATTGGCGCACTCACTTTCGCCGACTATGACAAACTGATTGACGCATTCAAGGACCTGCAAAACAAAAGGTTCATCTAAGATGCAAGAATTGACTCTTGAAGACCTCCACAACCTATCACTTGAAATATTAAAAGACGTCCATGCTTTTTGCGAAAAGGAGAATATAAGATACACCCTCGCCTACGGCACCCTTATCGGAGCCCTGCGACACAAGGGATTTATTCCATGGGACAACGACATTGACATCTGTATGCCCCGCCCCGACTATGAAAAATTCATTCGGACTTACAAATCCGACAAGTTCGACATCGCCTACACCGGAAATGGAAGCAAGTACGACTGCCTTATCGCCTACGCCCGCGTTTTCGACACCAAAAGGACTATTGCAAAAAACGCACATTGGATTGCCGAGCCCGTCGGCGTTTGGATTGATATATTCCCATTGGACGGCGTCCCCGACAAATTTGACGAATTCAAGACACAGTACAACAACCTGCACGAAGAATGGGAAAAAATCATTCCCAAAAAGATTCAATTTCAGCGCATTTCGCACTGCGAGGGCATCAAGAACAAGCTAAAGTTAATCCACAACAAACTACGCAAGAAAAATGGACTTGGTGGTCATAAGATGCAGAAGGAATACAACAAGAAAATAGCAAAGATTCCCTTTGAAAAGGCCAATTTCTGGTCTCAGCTCGCCGTAATGGACAACGGTCCTGTCGAGCACTTCCCGACCGACATGTTCAACGAAAGGATCCCCATCTCATTCGAAGGCGCGCAATTCTTCACAATTAAAGATTACGACAAATTACTACGTGCCGTCTATGGAGACTACATGCAGTTACCTCCTGAAAATGAGAGAGAACCGCACCAATCCTTCATCAAGTTTTTTTGGAAGAACTGAGCGAACATTTCATGGGTTCAATCAAGCAGCAGACAATTAGCGGTTCCAAGTGGAATTTTCTCGAACGATTTACAGTTCAAGGCATACAGTTCCTACTTGGAATCATCATGGCGCGTCTGTTGCTTCCTTCGGACTATGGAACAGTTGGTCTCCTCGCAATCTTCTTTGAAATTTCGCAGGCATTCATTGACAGCGGATTCAGTTCGGCTCTCATCCGCACAAAAAGACCAACCGAAAAAGACTATAGCACTGTATTCTACTTCAATCTCGTTATTTCCATCTGCTTCTATGCACTGTTATTCTTTGCTGCGCCCTATATTGCAATTTTTTTCAAGATTGGAATTCTATGCCCCATTCTTCGGGTCCAGGCTGTAACCCTGATTATCAACGCAATCATGGCAGTTCAAGTATCCATGCTCAACATCAGACTGGATTTCAAGTCTCTTGCAAAAAGGAAAGTAGCAGCAACACTGGTTGCAGGTATCTGCGGCGTCATTTTCGCATACAGGGGATTCGGAGTCTGGGCTCTTGTCTATCAGCAGCTTATTGCAGCCGGCATCAACCTCGTCTTCATCTGCTATATCTGTCGTTGGATTCCCACTGCAGGATTCAGTATGGAATCCTTCAAGAGACTTGGCTCCTTCGGTAGCAAGCTACTTGCGGCAGGGATGTTGCACACTCTCTACAAGAACTTCACGACATTTGCCATTGGCAAGTTCTATTCAGCTCAGGATCTCGGATTCTACTCGCGAGGAGTAAACATAGCCGACCTTCCGGGAAACACCATCAATGGAGTTCTTCAAACAGTAACTTATCCTATTCTCGCCAAAATCCAAGACGACGAAGTACAGCTTGTACGCATCTATCGTAAGTACATCCGAATTACATCACTCGGCATCTTTATCATTTCCGGCATCCTGTGCGCCTTGGCCAAGCCATTCATCTTACTTGTTCTCACCGACAAATGGGCAAACGCCATTATCTATCTCCATATTTTTGCATTTTCCTACATGTTTGACCACCTGAGCACAATCAATTTGAACCTGCTCAAGGTCAAAGGCCGTTCGGACTTGTTCCTCAAGCTAGAAATAATCAAGAAAACGATTTCCATTACATTGATCCTTGTCGCTATCCCTTACGGAGTTTTGGCCATTTGTCTTGCAAAATTTATTTATAACCAAATCGCCGTTTTCATCAACACCTACTACACAGGAAAGCTTTTCCACCTGGGCTACATCCAGCAAGTCAAAGACTTCTCGCCTTACCTCATTCGTTGCATACTCGCCTGCATACCGGCATACCTTATCACCTTTCTAGAATTGCCTCACATCGTCACCCTTATACTTGGAAGCGCTGTCGCACTCACTCTATACTGGCTCATGCTTCGCAACAACCCTGACATGCAGGAACTTGTTGATCTCGTCAAGGAAAAATTTAAAAAAAAGAAAGTTCCCAATTAGGCCATGTTTTTTTTGTTAAATTTTTTCCTAAAAAGAATCACAAGGCAAAAAAAAATGAAAGCCATTGACAGTCTTAAGCTAAAAATCAAGCGGATCATCAATCGACGAACAAAAAAGAACCCACAAGCGGTGTTCTTCTACCCTCACGAAAACTGCCGCCTTGACGGCTACGATATTCTCAACGGGGAATCCGACAACGTCCTTTGTCTATTCAACAACATAGTCCGCGACCCCAAATTTGACGATTACGAATTCTATCTACTCTATTACCATGACGACCGACTGCAATCCTATAAGGATTATTGTAAGGATTTCCACCCCGAACGAATCCATTACGTAAGATTCAAAGACGGAAAAGGAACACGCAAGGCCATCGCCAAATGCTACACAATCTTCACCGATTCCGATTACACACGCCTGCCATATAAGGTATCGACGCAAAGAGCAGTGTGTCTTAATTATTTTGGAGGGCTTATCAAGAACGAATTCCACCGTTGGACGAACCACGGCGGATTCGAGAAGATGCTCCGGGAACAAAGGGACATGTACAACATGTACGACTACCACCTTTCCCTATCCGACATCAGTTCCAAATTCATCGCCCTCGACAACTGCCATTATTATCCCCATTTCATTTCGCTGGGTTTCCCGCGCATTGATGTCCTTTTCAAGAACCATTCCGCATTAAGAACCGAAATCGAAAAACTTGTCGGATTCAAAATCAACAAGTTGATTACCTACGTTCCGACGCACCGCGATTACGAAAATCCCGCCCGTGAATTTTACAACGCCGAAAAAAACACTACGCGATCTATCTGGGGCAACGTCACTGAAGATGAACTCAACGACCTTGAAAAGACCCTTGCCGAAACAGGCACGTTGATTATAGCCAAGGTACATCCCATTCAGCAAGCCCAGACCAACGTCGTAAAAGCAGAGGGAACACGACACATCCTTTTCTATAAGGATCTGGTCGAAAAAATCAAGACCAGCCTCAACCCGCTTCTCGCCATTTCGGACAGCATCATTACCGACTACACGACAACCGTATACGACTTCTTGTACATGGACCGTCCCATCATCTATTACTTCTACGATATCGAGCGCTATCGCGAAACGCGAGGGTTCTTTATCGAGCCCATAGAATCCATTTGCGCTGGGCACCTAACCTACAACTTGGCCCAGATGCAAGGCGCAATCCGAGACCTTGCCGAAGGGAAGGATCCCGAAAAGCAAAAAAGGGGCTTCTTGCGACAGCTATTCATTAGATATGACGATGCTGGCGCAACGCAGCGCATCAAAGATTTCTTCTTTCCTCAAAAGCAATGATTATCTTTTTAATCGGCATAGCAATCCTTTGTTTGTGGAAAATTAGATTTTCCAGAAAAAATTTTTTCGAAGATTTTCTACATCGCGACCAGTGCGATTCAATAAAAGGAATATTCATCCTTTTTGTTTTTATCCGGCATGCCCTACAATACATCATGAGCAGCGGCTACGCGTTTGAGACATTGCCAGACCAAGTCTTTCTAAAGATTGACCGCGAACTAGACCAGCTTATCGTCATCATGTTCCTATTCTATTCCGGGTTTGGAATCATGGAATCGATTCTCAAAAAGAAATTCGATTACATAAGGAACATGCCCATAAGACGTATTTTACCGACCATACTTAGTTGACCCTTAAAAAGTCACTTCGCGAGCGCAAGATAAGGACGTTCGCATTT
>SAMEA104315433__coassemble_576_pt1 | contig 16669 bp, 15 predicted proteins | sample SAMEA104315433__metabat2_low_PE_037 | metagenome-assembled genome bin SAMEA104315433 (sample SAMEA104315433) | gut metagenome | biome: Monkey gut; feature: monkey-associated habitat; material: faeces | place: China | collected 2013 | reverse complement strand
TTGTCGGATGTCTCATCGGCTCGGCTTGGTGCGCGACAGATTCTGCGCAAGCGCTTATTCCTGGCTATGACTTTCAAAATAAAGTTATCCGATATGAACGCAACAAGAAGAATTGCGATTCTCTTTCGACGGGACTTGACAAAGAATTTGCATGCGCTGCAGCCGCTTACTATAACGGCGAATTTGCAAAATCACTTTCCCAATATCAAAAACTCATCGGCAAAGATTCGAGTTTAGACAAAAGCATTCTTTCGCGAATTGCTCGCTCTCAATTCGAAGAAAAAGAATTTGCCAAAGCCCGCAAGACTTTGTCCACGGGAGATTCTCGTTTTCAAAATGACGCCGAATGGAAAGAATTTGCAGACCGCATCCGTTTGGATTTGACACTCGAAGATCCGAATATTAAACCAAAAGCGAAAGCAGATTCCATCGACATTTTTTTGAAGAATTATGGCAACGATCCTCGCGTTCCTCTTTTGCGTTATAAAAAAGGAACTCTCCTCGAAAAAGCGAAATGGTATAAAGCGGCGAAGAACGCTTACCTTTACGTCATCGCGCATCCGTCGGAATACGGAGACGCAGCGTGGAAAGCCTTGCGCCGCATCCGTTCGGAATCGATTAACGAAACCCTCGACGAAAAAATCACTTATTCCGGAAAACTTTGCAGCAAAGGTTTTCACGAAGAATGCATCGCCCTAATTGATTCCATTTTCGTCATCGATCAGGCGAAGGCACCTACCCGCGATACAACGAAAAAGCCAAAGCTCAAAACGAGCGAAGATTCGTTGAATTTTAAATTGCCGCCGAGCACGATTACATTAAAAAATCGCATTTCTCTTTGGGAAAATCGAGCCGCTGCGTATAAAAATTTGAAGAAAGATTCCGCGGCCATTTCCGCTTACGAATTTTTAACCGATAGCGTCGAAGCCCGCGCGAACTGGCTGCAATCGCTGATTCGCCTTTACCGCGCAAACGGTATGGATTCTCTCGCTGCAAAAATCGATGATTTATTCCAAACAAAATTCCGTTTCACTTTACAAAATGCGAATAACATTTGGGTGCGCGCTTTTGAATTGGAACAAGCCGGAAAATTTGACGAAGCCATCGCCAGCTATGATTCGCTTTCTAATCCGCGTTTTAAAAACAGCAACAAAGTCAAATGGGTTTCTTTCCGCATCGCACTTTGTTATTTGAAACAAAATAAAATTGATTCGGCGATTGCCGCATTCCAAAAAGCGAAAAGCGAAGATTTCTTGTGGAGTTCAAGCGGCGCACGGATGTTCCTCGGAAACATTTACCTTGCACAAGGAAAACTCGAAGAAGCGAAAGCCGAATATCTCGATTGCATTAAAGATTTCCCTGTCGGCTATTACGCTCACCGTTCCCGCATAAAACTCGTCGAAAATAAATTGCTCGATTCTGCAGCCGTTCCTTGGCTTGCGCCGCAAGATATTTCGGACTCGGCAACTCTTGCGTGGATTCGTTCCATTCAAAATGGTTCCGCCGATTCTTCGCATAGCATTGGCCGTTACAACATGGTGAAACGCCTTTTGGATTTAGGCTTTGCCGAAGAAGCATTTGACCTTTTCACCTTTGCGAAAAAGAAAAATAGCGGGCGCTTGGATTTCTTGTATTCTTACGGTTCTCTTTTCCAAGCTTACGGAGAACTCATCCCCGGTTACGCACTCGCTAGAAATTTTCAAAATGCAATTCCGCGGGCTTATCTCGGCGAAGCGCCGCGCAGCGTGATGAAATTTTTATACCCGAAACCATTTGAAGATAAAGTTCTCGCCGCGGCAGATACATCCATCGATCCGTTATTTGTTTACAGCGTGATGCGTCAAGAATCGACCTTTAATTATCTCATTACAAGTCCCGCCAATGCGTGCGGACTTTTGCAAATTATTCCGCCGACCGCAAAAAAATTAGCAGCCGCCGAAGGCATTCAAAACTTTTCGCAGAATTTACTTTACAATCCTTATATGAATATTCGCCTCGGCGTGCGTTATTTAAAAGATCTTCTCGTCGAATACGAAAATGATCCGATGTATGTTCTCGCCAATTACAATGCAGGGCCGCGTCCCGCCAAGCGTTGGCAAGCCGCCGGCAAAGAAATGACTTGGGATTTACGCGCCGAAGAAATCAGCTATTGGGAAACGCGCGATTACGTAAAACGCTGCATCGGCAATTATTGGGTTTATTCCGAAGTCTGGGCACGTTAAATGCTGTTCTTCATTTTAACCCTCGGCGCTGCCGTTTGCTTTGCCTTTGGCAATGTGCTTTCCAAATCCGGCGTCGCCAAGTCCGGAGAAAAAGCCGACATTCATCATCCTTTCAAATTTATTCTCAGCTTTCTTACTTCGAAACGTTGGTGGACAGGATTTTTACTTTCGGCGTGCGGAAACGCAGGCAATTACACGGCGATGGCTTTATACAATTTAAGCCTTGTCAAACCAATTTCTGCGCTCAATCCCGTTCTCACCGCAATCTTCGGCAGAATCTTTTTGAAAGAGCCCATCAACCGTCGCGTCATCGCGGCTATCGTCTTCGTTCTTTGCGGGCTTCTTTTTGCATCCGCAGAAGTGGGCGAAAAAGCGGGCACGCAAAATATTCCTGCGCTTTGGATTTTCTTTTTTATTCTTCTTGCCTTTGCATTTACAAGCCATTTTATTTTTCACCGCGATGAAGTCAGCGATTCACTCGTCATGGGAACTTGCTACGGACTTTCCGATGTGATTTATAAAAGTTTAGCGATTGATGCGACAGCCAAAGGCATTGAACTTTCTGCAAATGAACTCGCGTATTGGCTTTCGGACATTCGCGTTTGGGCGTTTGCTGTAACCTATCTCACCGCATTTGTTTTTACGCAAGTTGCATTTTCTCGCGGGCGCGCACTTTTTGTGATTCCCTTTAGCGCAGCCATCGGCGCGGTCGTTCCCATTCTTGCGGGTGCACTCATTTTTGCAGAGCCTTTCCCACCGATGAAAATCGTAAGCATCGCGATGGTCATTTTAGGTTCTAGTTTATTCATCGCAAGTCCGCGGCAAATGCTTCGGAAAACATTCAAAAGGAATTCTCATGCAAACAAATGATGTTTGGTTTAAAGCAACCGGTCATTGCAAACCCGAAGATTATGAACTGGCGACTTATTTTTTAATGGAAGCCGGCGTCGGCGCATTAGAAGAATTAGAAACATCCACCGCTGAGCGCACCGATTTTTGCTTTTACACCGGCGAAAAAAATGCCCGCGATGCAATCGTCAAAAAATTTCCCGAATATCATTTCACCCCCGAAGACGAAGAAGCTAAAGATTGGGATCGCTGGTGGCGAGACCGCGCAACTCCCGTCCACGTTTCCCATCGCGTTTGGGTACGTCCGCCTTGGGTTGAATTTACTCCGCCCGAATCCGACGCCATTCTTCTCGTTCTCGAAGCGAAAAGCGCTTTTGGTACAGGCGATCACGCAACCACAGCGCTCATCTCGGGCATGATGGAATCGCTCGATTTGAAAAATAAAACCGTTCTCGACATCGGCACCGGAACCGGAATTCTTTCGATGATTGCGGATAAACTCGGCGCAAAAAAAGTCATCGGAACCGAAATTGATTTGCTCGCACTTCCTTGCATTGCGGAAAATTTTAAGCAGAATCACTGCGAAAATTCGCGGGCAGTTTTCGGCTTTTTGGACACATTCCAAGACGATGCTCGCTTCGATGCAATCGTCTGCAATATGATTCGCACCGAATTTTGGCCGATGAAAAAAGACGTCGAACGCATGCTCAAAAAAGGCGGGCATTTCCTTTTAACCGGTCAACTTACCGCTGAGAAAAATTACGTTCTCGATTGGTTCCAAGAAGCAGGCTTTAAAACTCTCCGCGAAGAAACCCGCGACGAATGGTGGTGCGTTGACGCTATCCGCGAATAAAAAATGGAAACTCTCTTTGTCAAAAGTGCCCTCGGCAAGACGACCGAAAAACCAGTTTGGATGATGCGCCAAGCGGGACGTTACTTGCCCGAATACCGCGAACTGCGCAGTCGCTTTCCAGACTTTCTTTCCTTTGTCCGCGATGCCGATGCCGCCGCCGAAGCGACTCTTCAGCCGACAAATCATTTTGACATCGACGCAGCAATTCTCTTCAGCGATATTCTCGTAACGCTGCCGTATATGGGATTTGATTTGCGCTTTGAATCGGGAAAAGGTCCGATGATTGCAAATCCTTTCCGCAGCGCAAAAGAAATTTCTCAATTAAAAAACGTTTACTTAGACCGCGATTTAATTTACACGAAAAATGCACTGCAAAAAGTTCGAAGAAAATTATCCGAAGAAAAATCGCTTCTCGGTTTTGTCGGCGGTCCGCTGACGATTGCTTCTTACGCCATCGAAGGCGGCACATCAAAAACTTTACAGCAAACAAAAACTCTTTTTTACCAAGACCCCGAAGCTTATTCTGCGTTGCTTTCTCACATTGCAAAAATCACGGGCGAATATCTCGTAAAGCAAGCGGAATGGGGCGCAGACGCGCTCGTCATCATGGATTCGTGGGCCGGAAATTTATCGTTACGCGATTATCAGCAAATGGCGAAACCCTTTACCGAAATCGTCATTCAAAAAGTCCGAGAAAATTCAAACGCTCCGATTATTCATTATGCAAACGGAGCAGCGCATCTCATTTCTGCTTTTGCAAATCTCTCGGTCAATGTCATCGGAGTCGATCACCGTTCCGAACTTTCGGATTTATTGACTGCGTATCCGCAGAAAATTTTCCAAGGCAATTTAGATCAAGCGTTATTGTTTGCGCGCCCCGAAATTATTTGCGCCCGCACCCAAGAAATTTTAGAGCTCACAAAAAATCGCCCGCACATCATGAATCTCGGGCACGGCATTCTTCCCGAGACGCCGATTGCAGGCGTTCAAGCTTTTGTAAAAACGGTTCGCGGAATTTAAGCGCTTTTGCGTTTCGCTTTCCACGCCGACAAAATCCAGCGGAATTTATAATACGCAAAGCGGAGAGAATCCGCCAAGCGATCGCGGGAATTTTTCGGCGGCTCCTCGAGCCATTTTAAATCAAAGTCTTGATCCGGCGCACCTTTTTCTCGAATCCAACGCGGATAATCGAGCATTAACGCTTCGCCTGCTTGATTATCCCAAAAGAAATAAGCTTCGCCTCGCGTCCAACGCTTTTGCAAAAATTTTCGTTTTACAAATCCATGTTTTTCTGCAATCAAATCCGGATACGAAAAAAGCACTGGTTTCGGCGTATGAATCAACGCTTGCAGAGAAAGCCCCGCTTGACGCAGCGCAACGCTCGAACCGATTTCCATCCGATTCACGGTATCGTAAAAATTTTTTCCTTCTTCTTCGTGCAAAAGCCGTTCGCAAAATGGTTTAATCGCTGACGGTTTTAAATACAAGAAGAATGATTGCAAATGCGGCGCCACTTCCGAATTTTCCGTTAACGAAATCATGTCAGCAGACATTTCTTCGGCAGCGCTGAAAATTTTGACAAATCGATTTTGAAAATAAATTACCGAATCGTTAATGAGAACCAAACGTTCCCATTCTTCGCGGCGGAACTGCGCCGTATATGTCAAATAACGACGCCACATTCCGAAATCGTAGCCGTGATTTTCGGTAAAGAAAAGTTCGATATGATGTGAATCCAAAAACGCATGCGACGATGCGTCTAAATCTCGCCCGTTCGTCAAATAGACAACAGAAAATCCCGTTTGACAAAGACCTTCTAATGCATATCGGATGTAACCGGGCAGAGATTCTCCAGTTTGAAAAGAAGCGTAAAGAACTTTTTTCAGGCTAGTTCCGCTCATCGTTTATCGCTTTTTCGAATTGATGCGTCCGGAGTCGCGACGAGAATTTCCAAACGAAGATTTCTTTTTCCGGGCAAATTTTTTCCCGCGAGAATTTTTACGTTCTCCGTCCTCTTCGCGGAAATTTTTTCCGCTGCTCTTTCCGCGTGTGCTGCGACCACGTCCGTATTCTGCGCGTTCCGATTTCCGCTTGTTCGCTTTGCGATCTGCGCCATACGATTCACGGATTTTGCGACGTTCACTCGGGCGAATCGATTCGTATTCACTTTCATCGGGCTGCGTCACAAGTCCTAATTCTTCGGCGGCTTCGGCGCGGTCTTTTTCCATCATCTTCGAAGTCCGTCCATCCGAAATCTTTTCGAGAATGGCAAAATCGGCTTCTCCGCGGACAGGATTTGCGCGTAAAAGTCTCACGCGCACTTTATCGCCGCGCGCAAAAGTTTTGCTGCTGCGTTTTCCGCAAACGATTCCTTTGTCTGGATTAAAGACGTAATAGTCCGAGCCTGCAATATCGCGGAAACGTACAAGGCCTTCGGCTTGCGGGTCATCAACGCCCACATAAATGCCCCATTCTTGCACGCCGGTGACAGTCGCTTCAAATTCTTCGCCCAAGTGTTTCCGCAAAAGCCAAGTCGCACAAACTTTGAGCGACATGCGTTCGGTCTTTTGATTCTTCACTTCGTTCGCAGAAATTTCGGAGCAGACAGCAACCACATCCCACGCGCGTTTTGCATCGGTTTCATCCGGCGTTTTACGCGAAAGTTCGCGGTGACACCAAAGGTCGGCATAACGCCGAATCGGACTTGTAAAGTGCGCGTAATCTTGCCAATTCAACGCAAAGTGTCCAAAGCAGTTGCTATCGTAATGCGCTTTCTGCATACTGCGCAAAATTCGCATCACAATTTCATCATCGCCTTTCGCACGTTCTACCAAATGCTGATACAATTTGAAAATTTCCGGATTCAAATTCGTATCACCGCGGCGCGGTTTACCGAGTTCACGAAGAGAAATCGGACTATCCTTAAACAAATCCGGCATCTGGTAATAAAGTTCCATAATGTCTTTTGTATCAGGAGCTTCATGAATACGATAAACGCCTTGTAAATGTCTGCGCTGGAGTTCTTGGGCGCAGCATTTATTGGCGATCAACATGCATTCTTCAATCCAATGATCCGATTCATTTTCTTCGCGCGGAACGATTTTTTCTGGTTCTCCATTTGCATCAAATTTACAACCGAGTTCGGTGCTGCCGAGTTCCAAGATGCCCGTTTTTTTGCGGTTAGCGCGCAAAAGGTCTGCGACTTCTTGAAGAGCTTTTACATGTTCATCGCCCGCTTCCAAACGGCGAACGGCTTCGGCATACGTAATGCCCGCAGTGATGTTGACCAAACTCTTTTTGAATTCAAACGATTCCACATTTGCATCTTTATCGAGTTCCATCATGCAGCTGAACGCTAAGCGGTCAACGCCTTGATGCAATGAACAGAGATCGCTCGAAAGACGATCGGGAAGCATCGGCACAGCCGTCCACGGCAAATACTGCGTAAAGCTACGCGTAAGCGCTTCGTCATCGAGTTCGCTGCCTTCGGGCACATAATGACTCACATCGGCGATATGCACGCCTAAGTGGAATCCGCCATCGGGACGCTTTTCCACCGAGATAGCATCGTCATGATCCATTGCTCCATCAGGGTCCACGCAAAGGATGTAAAGATTCCGCATATCCACGCGGCCATCTTTCAAATCAGCTTCGGTCGGTTCCTTTTCACTGTTCACAAAATCCATAATCGCATCCGAGAATTTCGCCGGAAGCGATGCGTCTTTCATAAACTGTTCCGTCACTTCTTTCCAAGTGAGATCGCCTTCCATCGCCGAATGGTCAACTTTGGCGAGCATTGAATGTTTGAGTTTCGGATGCGGATAAAGTGTAAACGCAATCGTATCGCCATCTTTTCCAGGAGCTATACTGCGATGCGCCATCGGATAAACTTTTCCGGTTTCGACTTCGGTGACCTTCCACCAATCATTTCCATCGGGCGAAAGAACGCCGCGATGCACACGACTTTCGTCATCGTCGTAAGTTGCCTTGCGACGACTCGTTGCAGCCGGTCTCCGGTTGTCTTCTTCGAAATCTTCATCTTCTTCAAACTTCGGTTTTCCTGTTCCCGGAGTATACTGCTTATTGCTAGTGCGGGCGAGAGATCCTTCGCTCACCATTTCGGCAAGCAACTGCTTAAAAGCGAGTTTCTTGTGTTTTGTAATGCCCATCGCACGACGTAACTGACTGCCAACCATCGGTTCATCGCGTACAACGGCGATAATCTGTTCTTTAGAGGGCAAATTTTCCATAACAACGTCTCCTACTTACATTTAGAAAATATGAAAAATTTTGACAAAAAGGAAAATTTTCCATTTTTTGTTTTTGCGGGCTTTTTCATTTTCTTTGGAAAAAGAGTATCCGAAAAACTTGCAAAATTCTATTTTCATTGTATGCAAAAATTTTTGAATTTTTTACACGATGTTCCTGTCGTAGGAATTCTCCGCGACATTCCTCAAGGCGCCGAAGAAGCTTGCGCCAAAACCGCTGCCCAGTGCGGCCTCAAAGCAATTGAAGTCACGATGAACACAAGCGCCGCTGCCGAAATCATCGCCAAGCTCAAAGCCTGTGCAAAGCCTTACGGCATTCAAGTGGGCGCAGGCACAGTTCGCAATCTCAAAGATTTAAAAATCGCACTGAACGCGGGCGCAGAATTTATCGTCTCGCCCAATACCGTCGAAGCCGTAATCAAAAAATGCGTCGAAGAAAATATTCCCGATATTCCAGGCGCGCTTTCTCCGACCGAAGTGCAAAACGCATTTGATTGGGGCGCAACCTGCGTGAAAATTTTCCCCGTCGGAAATGTCGGCGGACCTTCTTACATCAAAGCGCTGCGCGGACCTTTCCGCGATATTCCGCTTCTCGCATGCGGTGGCGTTTCAACCGATAATGTCGCCGATTATTTTAAAAGTGGCGTAAACCTCGTCGCCTTTGGCGCAAGCATTTTTAAGCCCGCGCTGATGCAAGCAAACGATTGGGAAACGATTGGCAAAAATTTGGCAGCGTTTTTAGAAAAAGTCAAAGCGTGCGTTTAAATTTTGGGAAGAAATTCTAAGCGCGGTTCTTCCGGAAGAATTCCCTCCTTTACACACAAATTAAAGTATAGCGAAAGGGAACGTTTGCGTTCTTCGGTAAATTCGTAATCCAAAGAATCATAGTAAAACTTTAATTGTTCTGCGCTAAAAGGAACCGGATAAATTTTCTTCCACGCAGAAATTGCCTTCGTTGGATTCTCACGAAATTCGGCAATCGATTGCCGTAAATTTTCCAAAAAAATTTTGAGCAGCGGGAGAAGTTCTGCGCTTAACGCAGAGCGATGAACACTCCAAGCGCCGAATACAAACGGCAAATTTTTCCATTCACGCCAAAGCTTCGCCAAGTCAAAACAATACGGCCAATCGTTTTGCATTTTTCTTTTTAACGCTTCGTCGCCGATGAAAAGGGCGGCGTCGGCATCCGCTAGATCGCTTACGTATTCGGGTTGAATTTGAAAATATTGCGAACAGAGAACGCGTAATAACGCAACCGACGTTCCACTTTGCGCGGTCAAATAAATGCGTTTCTTCGAAAGTTTTTCCATCGGATATTTTGAAAATAATTCGACGGAATGCACTTCGAGATTGCAGCTTGTGCAGATATCGGGAACAAGAATTAATGACTTCGGATCTTTTGCGTAGGCGATGGATGACGCTGGCGCCAAATGAATTTTCCCGGTCCAAAGCATTTGATTGAGCGCACTCGGAACGCCATCGACAAAAGAAATGCCCTCGAATCGGCGGTTTTCATCCAAAAAATGATGAAAAAACGGAGCACACACTAAAAAAGGAATCTTTCCAACTCGCAAGTCCATGAGAAAAATTTAACTTTTCTGCGTATGGCAAAATTTCATGTTAAAAGAACACTATTTGGTGAAGACCAAAAAAGTCTAGTTTTCCGTGGAAACATCTTGGACGGCGATGTCCAGAAAGGGATGTCCATAAAAATTCCCGTTACCGATAAAGCGGTCATCGACGTGCAGATTGACGACGTCGTGGAATTAGAATCGCATGAATCGCCCGAGAAGCGAACAGGTTTGGTTGCTCGCTTCTTAGAAGAACCCGAAGCATTAGAAATCGTCGCCTCGTTAAACGTCGCCGACGAAGATTTAACCGTCGAATAAAAAATCTTTTTGCAAAAAGAAAAGCCCGAATTGATTCGGGCATTTTTTGTTGGCTTTATAATTCTAAAAGTAATCCGCAGCGAAAGTAAACGTAATCACCGGTCTTCTTTAAATTTTGATAGCCGCTTAAAAGTAAAATCGAAGAATAGCGTCCGAGCTTAATGTCAAAGCCTCCGCCAGCTTTCCACATCATCTGCGAATCGTCGCCGAACGCATACCCGAAGTCAAAGGTGCCGACAGGCATCATCACGCTTCCAAACGGAAGCCGCACATAAGCGCTCGCAAGCGCCGGCACCAAAGTAACATCGCCAAAGCGCTGATAGTCCAAGCCCACGCCGAGGAAAACCATTTGATCGAGCGGATACCAAAGATGAATTGATGTCGAAAAATTGAAGTCCGAAAATTCTTCGGTAAAATTCGTAGAGCCCACGCTGAAATCTGCAGTCAAAGCTTCTGCCGGTTTAAAAGTTAGCAGAGACAAAGATACAATTGCAGCAAGCAAAAACGAAATCGTTTTAGAAGCGGGAGATTCTTCATCGCCGCGAGCTTCGCGTTTCCAACCGCCGCCGTGTTCTTTCTTAAACGAAAGTAAACTGCCTTTGAGCATCGCAAAATTCATGAGCAAAAAATAGTAAGCGCTCGAAGAAATTTTAAAGAGCGCAAGAATAAAGAAGAGCGCAATAAATCCAAAAGTCACATAGTAAACCGGCTGTTTCGCCGAAAGTAAAATCGCATTCAAAATAATCGTCAAAATTGTGATATGTGGAGTTAGCCAGCGAAGAAGTTTATGCGAAAGAAACAGATACGCAGTAATCGGACGCAGCGGATTTAAAAGTGGAATATACGAAAGCAAGTAATTGAAATTGGCGCGTCCAATGCGCACTTTACGACGATATTCGCCAATGCCTTCTTTCGAAGTTTGTTCTGTTCCAATTGCGCTCGAATCAAAAGTGCAAAAGAATCCTTTTTGCAAAACTTTCACCGCGATAAAGAAATCATCCATCACGCTTTTCTTTATCGGAAGTTCTGTATAAAGCGATTTGCGGATAGCGTAAAGCGCGCCGTTTCCGCCGACAAGCCGATCTAAAATGCCTTCAAATTTTTTGATTTCCGATTCCAAATCCCAATAGCTGCGTTCACCCGAGCCGAGCGGACTTCCACTTTTATCGGTTAAAATCAAATGCCCGCAGACACAACCGATTTTCGGATCGCAAAAAGGTGCGACGAGTTTTCGCACCACATTCGGAAAGAACATCGTATTCGCATCGCAGAACACGAGAATTTCTCCTTGCGCTAATTTCTGCAAACGATTTAACATCGCCGCTTTTCCCGCATTCTTCGGCGCTTTCACCAAAGTAATTCCGCGGTCTGCATAACGCGAAATAATTTCTGCCGTTTTATCAGCCGAGCCATCGTCGCCGATTAAAATTTCGAGCAATTCTCGCGGATAATCCAATTCCAAAAAATTCTGAATTTTCTTTTCGATAACAGCTTCTTCGTTAAACGCCGAAACGAGAATTGAAACTTTGGGAAGTTTTCCTTTGCCTTCGACTTTGCGATCTTTGCGACAAAAAATTTCGCTCACAAACGGAAGCGTTACCGGAAAGAGCACGTAGCAGTGCACCAAAAGAAAAAGCAAAATCCAAAAAGCGATTTCTAACGGCAAATAATTCATTGAGAAATCCATTCCTTTTCCTTTTCAAGGAATTGCATCAAAAGCATGCGCAGTTCATCGGAAGAAAGTTTCCCCGAATACGTGAGAATCGAAAGTCCCTTCGGCGCAATGAGCACGTAAGAGGGAACTGCTTGCAAATTCCAAACATCGAAGAAGCAACGATTCGCGGGCAATTTTTTGTCATCGCAAATAATCGAATCTTGAACTTCTTGATTTAAACGCACCGCGTGAAACCGCGAATTTAAAAGAGTAATCACCGATTTATCGCGATAAGTCGTCTTATCCATTTCGCGACAAGGCACGCACCAGTCCGCGACAATGTCCACGAAAATCAATTTATGATCGCTTTTCGCAGAGGCGAGCGCTTCGCTATAATTTTCCCAGCGCACAGAATCCGCAGAAACTTTTCCCGATTTTGCAGCAAACAAAATTCCGCAAAAAACGAAAATGCAAAAAACGATGCGTTTCATTTTTTTCCTTTCGAAGGAGTTGGCTGAGGCCGCGGCGGCGTAATCGCATCTGCAGCAATCGCTAACGAATCGATGTATTCCGAAACCGCGACTTGAAACGGTTCCCACAAATCCGAATGCGTTTGAATTCTTTCTGCAATCGAATCAAAACGTTCTGCGGTATAACCGTATTTTTCGAGGATTCTCACCCGCACAATGCGACCATCGGGAGAAATTTCTCCAAACTCGCGTTCTGCAACCCGCAGATCACCGTATAAGCGAACAAATTCCGGCGGAACAGAAGCCCGATCGGAACACGCTGCGTAAAAAAGCGCAAGCGCTCCGAAAACGAGTTTATTCCTTAAAGAGCCCATCGACATATTCCGCCTTATTAAAAGGCACGAGTTGGTCGATGCGTTCACCCATTCCGACCCAAAGGATAGGAACTTTGAGCGAGCTCGCAATCGAAAGGACAGAACCGCCATGAGCTGTGCCGTCGAGTTTCGTTACCACGAGTCCCGTTAACGGAAAACTCTGATTGAAAATTTTAGCTTGATTAATCGCATTCCGTCGATGACGAGCAGCATATCGTGCGGATAAGCAACGTCTTGCTTTTTCAAAACGCGGACGACTTTGGCGAGTTCTTCCATCAAGTAATCTTTGTTCTGCAAACGTCCAGCCGTATCGATGAAGACGATGTCGCAGCCACGGGCTTTTGCTGCAGCGCAAGCGTCAAACGCAACCGCCGCCGGGTCTGAACCTTCTGCGTGATGCACAAATTCTGCGCCCGCTCGTTCCGCCCAGACTTGAAGCTGTTCAATTGCCGCCGCGCGGAATGTATCGGCAGCAGCAATCATCACCTTATGACCTTCGTCTGCGAATTTTTTGGCAAGCTTTCCAATCGTCGTCGTTTTCCCTGCGCCGTTCACGCCGATGACAAGAATAACGTGCGGATTTCCTTTAAATTCAAACTTCGGCGGATCCATTAAAAAACGTTCCGCTTCAGAGCGAAGAATATCCAACACTTCATCTTGAGAAAGCGATTTTCCGAGCGCTTCTTCGCGGAGGGCATCCGTCAGCGTGAACGCAGCGCTTGTGCCCACGTCCGCTTTGATCAGACGCTCTTCCAAATCTTCGAGCATTTCATCGGTGACTTTGCCTTTGCCAGCAATGCCTTTAATTTCGCCGAGAATTGCATTGCGGGTTTTCGCGAGCCCGCTTTTAATTGCAGAAAAAAATCCCATTAGAGAATGCTCTTCACTTCATCGACAAGACCGTAAGCTTTCGCTTCTTCTGCCGACATAAAATTATCGCGTTCCGTATCGCGGTCCACTTCTTCTGCGGTTTTGCCTGTTGTCTTCGCAATAATTCCCGATGTAATCGAACGGATGCGAAGCATTTCTTCGGCTTGAATTTTAATATCGCTCGCCGGGCCTTCCATTTGACCTTGAATTAACGGCTGATGAATCATAATCCGCGCCGACGGCCAAGCGTAACGTTTTCCTTTTGCGCCTGCGGTTAAAAGGACTGCGCCCATCGAAGCCGCTTGTCCGCAGCAAACCGTAACCACATCGCTTTGGATGGCGTTCATGCAATCGTAAATGGCGAGGCCGCTCGAAATCACGCCGCCCGGGCTATTGATGTAAAAAGTAATGTCGTCGTGCGAAAGCGAATCGAGATAAATCAACTGCTTTACAATTTTTTCTGCGCTTTCATCATCGACTTGATTCCACAAAAAGACTTTGCGACTATTCGAAAAATACTCTTCGGCTTTTTTCATAAAGTCTGGAAGTTGTTCTTTCGCTTGATCTTTTTCTGTTTTCTTCGCGGCGTTCATAAGACTCCATCTGAATTGTTTTTTCTTCAATTTAAAAATTTTTCTTTTTTTGTTTTGGGGATTTTCTGCGGCGCTTTGCGCTACAAGGAAAATTTAGCCGTTTAATTAAATCTAAATTTCATCTCGTGGAACAAACAATCGTCGCCCCTGCAACTCCGAACGGAACTTCTGCGCTTGCCGTGATTCGCGTAAGCGGAAATGAATCGCGAACCATTTTGCAAAAAATGCTCGGCGTAAAAAACGCAATTCCTCGCACAGCAAATCTCGCCGAGATGCGTCATCCCGAAAGCGGAAAATTGTTGGATTCTCTCGTTTATATTTTTTATCAATCGCCGCATTCTTATACCGGCGAAGATTCTTTAGAACTTTTTCCGCACGGAAATCCGTTAATCGTTCGCAATATTCTTCAAGCGATGTGCTCAATTCAAAATGTGAGAATCGCATATCCCGGCGAATATACGAAGCGCGCTTTTTTAAATGGGAAAATGGATTTGGTGCAAGCGGAATCCGTCGCCGAAGTCATCCACAGTCAAACTCTCGCGGGCGTTGAAAATGCGCACAAACTTCTCTCCGGAAAATTTTCTTCCGACATTCACGCTCTCGCACATCAGCTGAAAAATTTATACGCAAGCATTGAACTCGACGTAGACTTTGTCGAAGAAGAAGCGGACCCCGATGTTTCAGGCTGGAAAGAACGCTTTGACGAAATTCAAAATCGCATTCAAAATTTAATTGCGCATTTTAAAAATTCGGGAACGCTTAATCGCAATCCGCGCGTCGTTTTTTACGGAGCCCCAAACGCCGGAAAATCCAGTTTGCTCAATGCGCTCTTAAAAGAAAATCGCGTTCTCGTAAGCAATATTCCTGGCACAACTCGCGACTTCATCGAAGCGACGTTGCATCTTTCTTCGGGCGATGTTACTCTCATCGATACCGCAGGCATCGCAGACATTCCGCAAAACGAACTCGATAAACGTTCGATGGAACAAAGCGAATCGGCAATTGAATCCGCCGATCTTTCCATTTGTCTCGTAGACATTACAAGCGTTCAAACCGAAGAATCGCAAAAGCTTTTGGCAAAAGCCCGCGCTAAAAAAAGTTGGATTATTTATTCCAAAAAAGATTTGAAGGAAAATTTTTCCGAGACGAATTCTGCTGATGAAATTTTTCTTTCGGCAAAAACGGGCGAAGGCTTGGAAAATTTTTGCAAAAAATTAGAAGCCACACTTTTCCCACAAGGTGAAAGCAGCGACGAATATTGGATTACAAGCGAACGCGAATGCGCCGCTTTGAAAGAAGCCTCCGCGGGAATTGACCGCATCCAAATTCTTTTACGCGAAAATCCCGCAGCAGAACTCATCGCTTTTGAAATGCGACAAGTCACAAATGCGCTCGCATCCATCATCGGAGAAATTTCTTCCGAAGATGTTTTGCAAACGATTTTCAGCGGATTTTGCATCGGCAAATAAATTCTCCCCAAATGGAAAAACCCGGCCGAAGCCGGGTTTACTAGAAAGGAGAGAGATGAAAAACGTTTGGGTAAAAAGACGCAATTAAGCGGCGTCTAACACTTGGTCAATTTTTGTGCTGCGGAGCTTTGCCAATGCGCGTTCTTTCACTTGGCGAACGCGTTCCTTCGAAAGTCCCACCATTTTGCCGATTTCTTTCAAATTCAAATCAGCGTCCATGTCCAAGCCATAATAAAGTCCGAGAACGCGATGTTCTTGTTCCGTCAAATTTTCTTTTAACAAATTGTTGAGAGAAGCTTGTTCGCCGTTCTTGGCTGCGAGCGCATCTGTCGCTTCGGTATCTGCCGGCAAGCATTCGCCGAGAGTCGAATCGCCATCTTCGCCGACAGGAGAATCGAGAGAAGAAGAACGTGCGCCCATCTGCAAAATTTTTTCAATTTCTTTTGCATTGTAACGGCTTGCGCCTTCGAGGCTTTCGGGGTCAATTACCATTTGACCGCCGACAACTTGACGCGTCTTTGTCGAAAGACGATTGAAGCGACGAAGCACCAATTCTTTTTCGGCGCTAATGCGCACCAAGCGAGCTTTTTCCGAAATGGCGCGGATAATATTTTGACGAATCCACCAAACCGCATAACTGATAAATTTGATTTTCTGATTCGGATCAAAACGGCGAGCGGCTTCGATTAAGCCCATATTGCCTTCGTTAATGAGTTCGCCAATGTCCAAGCCTTGGCCTTTATACAAGTTTGCAATGTTAACAACAAATTTCAAATTGGATTTTACAAGGAGATCAATCGCGCGACGATTGCCTTGATGGGCAAGAGGAATTAAAACTTTTTCTTGTTCGCGTGTGAGGAGCGGATACTTTGCGATGTCATTCAAGTATTGAAAGTAAATAGAATTCATCTGTCGTTACCTCTTTATTTTTTATAGCGACCTTTTCGCTACGCCTTGAATTTAAAGCCAAAATCCGGGTGAAGTGTCAGAAAGAGCCCTAGTTTTGGCAAAAGCTTCATCGCCTTTTTGTCTTTGTTTATCGTTTTTTTGTCATTATTCTGTCATTTTCCAAAAAAAAGTCCCTATATTGTGGACATGAAAACGATTAAGCAGAAAGAAAAATTGTCTTTGAGCGATTTTGAAAATTTTAATGCGATC
>SAMEA104315433__coassemble_537_pt1 | contig 17300 bp, 13 predicted proteins | sample SAMEA104315433__metabat2_low_PE_037 | metagenome-assembled genome bin SAMEA104315433 (sample SAMEA104315433) | gut metagenome | biome: Monkey gut; feature: monkey-associated habitat; material: faeces | place: China | collected 2013 | reverse complement strand
ATATTTGGCTTTGCGACGATCCGTCGTTATGTCGGCGCGTGGTCGTCAAACAAATGCTGCCAAGTCTACGCGGCTACGAAGATTTAATCGCTCGTTTTAAACGCGAATGTGTTTTGCTCGCTGCTCTCCATCATCCCAATATCGTGCATCCCTACGCACTTTGGCAAGAGCGTACCGGAAAATTAGCGTTAGCGATGGAATATGTGGACGGTGTGACTTTTCGCCAAATTTTAGATGTGCAAAGTAAGCCGCCGATTTGGGTGACTCTTTACATGATTCACGAAATTTTGCAGACTCTTATCTGCGTTCACGCAAACCAAATTATTCATCGCGATTTGAAGCCGTCTAATATGATGGTTGAAAAAAATGGACGCGTACGACTTCTCGATTTTGGCATTGCGCGCGATGCTAATCCGGGACAAGATATGACTCTGCCCGGAAGCGTTCTCGGAACGGCTGCTTATATGAGCCCCGAACAAGTCCGCGGTTTTACGGTAACATACGCTTCGGATATTTTTAGTTTGGGAATTATCGCTTGTGAAATGGTGATGGGAACAAATCCGTTCCGCGGCGAATCGATGGAACTCACCTCGCAATATATTTTGAATTTAAACTTAAAGCTGAAAAATTTCCCGCCCGAAGTGCCGTATAAATTGCGTCTTTGGATTTTAAAATGCTTGGAGAAAAAGCCGCAAGATCGTTTTCGTTCGACGAAAGAAGCTGCGGATTCACTCGCAAAAATTATGGACGGTTATCCGCGTCAATTAGATATTCCGATGCGCAAATGGTTAACGGCCACGATGCGCAATGAACCGCTTCCGAGTTTGCCAAAAAATTCTCGGATGCAGATTTTTAAAATCGGTATCGGCATCGGCGCTGCCGCCGGCGCACTTCTCGCGTCCTTTATCACCGCGTTAATTTGTCGCTAATATGGATCTCAACTGGATTGATATTTTCTGCGGATCGCTTCTTCTGATTCTCATCGGACTCGGCGCATTTTTTGGTTTAGCCAAAACCATTATTCATTTAATCGCTTGGATCGGCGGTGGATTAGGAGCATTTTACGCGCCCGAAATTTTGACGCCATTCCTTATAAACAATTTTAATTTTTCCGAAACGACTGTCGTCATTCTCACACGCGTTCTCGGATTTCTTTTGCCATTTATTTCTCTTCGCATTTTCGGGCACTTCATCAACAAATTTATCAAGCGTCATTTCTCGCTTTTAAATTCTCTCGGCGGCGGATTTTTCGGACTGATTAAAGGACTCATTCCTTGTCTTATTTTACTTTCGACTTTGCATTTGTTACCGCTCAGCGGAAAATTACAAACAGAGCGCAATCAATCCAAAGCTTACACCATTTACGTTTACGCTTTGAATAAAACCGGCGCTTCCGAAAGAATTCAAGACGTCAAAAAATCGGTTACCGAATCCGTTCAAGAAAAAGTAAACGAAAAAATCAACGAGAAAATTAACGAAACGGTTCAAGAAAAAATCAACGAAAATTTTTAAGCAAAAACTCCTCCGGAAAATTCCGAAGGAGTTTTTTTTGGTGTGGTTGTTGGATTGGTTTAACGCTTTAACGCAATGTGCGAAATCATTTTTCCATTCAGTTTCAAAGTCGCAACATATCTGCCCGCAGGCAATTTTTGCCATTCTTCAAAAACAATTCCCGCGCCCGAAATATTCTTTTTCAAGACAGCGTTGCCGTGCAAATCAAAAACCGCGAGGATTGCATTTCCTGAAATTTGATACGAGATGCCGAGATTTGAAACTTGAAGCGAAATATTTTCAAATTGTTTTGCGTTTAAAATTCCGGTGTTGTCTTTTTGGGTGGAATCATTTTTTACGGTATCCACTTTTGCTGTATCTTGCGGCGGGATAATTGTCGTATCTTTTTTTGTTGTATCTTGAGGCGTTACGACAGTGTCTTTTTTCGAATTATCTACAACGGTAATCGCGCCCGATTTTGTTGCCGCATCGCCTTCGCCGCCAACCGTTGTCACGGTGAACGCAAATGTGCCCGCTTTTTTCGGAGTTCCCGAAATTTTAATCAATCCATTTTCAATTTTGGTGGTAATGCCTTCGGGGAATCCTTCGGCTTTGACGCTTGAACAATTGGCAAATGCGTATGCAAAGTCCACAATCGATTCGCCGAGTTGAATTGTCTGACGCGAAGAACCTGCGCCATTTTTCACTAAAGATGGTTCACGGACTTCGCCAGAAATTTCAATATCAGGCGTTGGAAATTTTCCCGAGCCAAGCCAGAATCCTAAATGCGGCGGCTGATTGTAAGCGGTATTTTGCCAAGAGATTCCAAGTCGATAAATCGGGTCGTGCATTAAAGTATACATGCGATGTTCCGTTGGAATGACGGTCGTATACAAGAACAAATGCGAATCATCGTGCGTGATGACTTCTTCGCGCCAATCGCCTAAAATATCTCCGCTTAAATTCGGCGTTGCTTTGGTAGAATTGCAAGAAGCACCTTCTAAATTAAAGATGTTTTCTGATTTTTTCTTTGAACTATTCCATTTGCTAATCGTTACGTTATCTAAAAGTTCATCGAGTAAATCGCCGTCCCAATAAATGCGGAAATTATATGCGGGGCGACTTGTCGCAAGTTGCACTCCTTTCGGGCTATAAGTGTTCCAGTTTGCGCCCGACCACATTTCGTATCCGCGCGAAGTGGAATCCACATCGGCGGCAACACCTCTGCCGTTATCGCCGCTGCTTGTTTCGCGCCATAAAATTTTCCCGGTTGCTGCACTGTGAATTTCGTAGCCGTAAGGTTTTTCTTCGTGAACTTCCCAAACTTCAAGCCCGGGCACATCCGGATCTAAATCGCCTAAGTGCATCGCATCGCCGTGCCCTAAACCTGTGCGATACATAAATTTTCCATCGTGATCCACTGCGCAAGCGCCTTCGATAATTTCGTCAAATCCATCGTTATCGACATCGCCTGCAGAAATATTGTGGTTACCTTGTCCGTAACATTCTTTGCCCGAAGTGGCTGCGTTATAATACCAACGTTGCGTTAAATTTTTTCCGTCGAAATCGTAAGCGGTAATTGCCATCCGCGTGTAATATCCGCGCTGAAAAATCATACTCGGTTTTTTGCCGTCTAAATAAGCGTTTGTTGCTAAGAAACGATCGACGCGATTTCCGTAAGAATCGCCCCAACTTTTTACGGTACCGCGTCCTGGATTATAATTAACCGTTGCAATTTCTTTTCCGGTTTGACCATTAAAAATGGTTAAAAATTCATCGCCCGATAAAATATAACCGTTTGAATTTCGAAAATCTTTTGTGTGGTCTGTATTTTTTGCAGGACCCGTTGACAAATAATTTCCGCTCCCATCTTTTGTGCCCAGCGCCGTTTTCATCGCCACTTCAGCAAATCCATCTAAATCATAATCGCCGACTAAAATTTGTGTGTAATGAGCGCCCGCGCGAATGTTTACGCCTAAATCAATTCGCCATAATTTTTTACCGCTTAATTTGTATGCATCAACAAAAACATTTCCGGTGTAACCTTTTTGCGAATTATCTTTTGAATTTGACGGATCCCATTTTAAAACGAGTTCATATTCTCCGTCGCCATCTAAATCGCCCACTGCAATATCATTTGGCGAGTAAGTGTAATTTCCACTTTTATTGGAACCGCCTGCAGGTCTATCTAAATTGATGGTGAGTTTTTGAGAGCCTCAGACGCTTACGCTTTTATCGGCGCTGCGTTCTTTTCCATTGATGATTGCGCGAACTTCGTATTTGGAATTTGCGCTGCCTTGATTATCGGTAAAATTTGTCGCACCCGTAATCGGCGAATTATTCACCAATTTTCCGTCGCGGTATAAATTAAACGAAGTCGATGCGGCATCCGTTCCAAACAAGCGCCAACTTAAAAACACTCCACTATTTACTTTGACAGCAACAAGGCCTCTGTCGAGGCGCTCCATTTGACGCGCCGCACTTGCGAAACCCACAAGCGATAGCGCAAAAATCGAAGCAAAAAACAATCCCTTCATCACAAGCACTCCTTTTAGGATTGCTCTAAATTTATTTCCATGGATTCTTCTTTGAAATCATTTTTAAAATAAGCATTGTCTAGGGACAACGCTAAAACACCGCTCAAGCGGCACGTTCTAAGAAAAATCAAAAAGAGCACCTTTTCACAACTTCTATAATCCAGCATTTTTCGTCAAGCTTATTCCATTTCCTGCGCACGCATCGTAAAATCTGCCTTTCAAAAAAGGACTTGCTTGGGCGAGTTCTCTTTTTTTGCTTTTAATAGAAAGTTTGTATAAATTTAGCCTATGAATTCAAAAAAAATTTCAGAATTATTTTGCTTGTTTTTTTGCATTTGCATGGGAATTTATTTAATCGCATGCGATAGTGATTCAAGTACAAATCCGACTCCTTCCAATGAACTAAAATTATCTTCTAGTTTGTATGAAATGAGCTCATCGAGTGAAATGAATTCTACAGAAATTCAAGATTCATTATCTAAAATTTCATCCAGTATAAATTATTCAAGTTCGTCGGAATATGAAAATATTTCTTCCAGTGATTTGACTTTTTCTTCTAGCAATATCATTTTGCAAAGTTCGTCTAGCGTAAAACAAATTTCGTCTTCATCCAGTGAACTTTTAAAATATTCCTCTTCTTCAAAGCATGAAATTCCAAAATCTTCAAAAGGAGAACCTCCACTTGATTTTAGTTTTTATCATGGAGCCGATATTTCGACAGTTCAAGAATACGAACGATTTAATGCCAAATTTTATGATACACAAAAAAGAGAAACCGATATTTTTACTTTGTTGAAAAGCTATGGATTTAATGCGATTCGAATTCGAACTTTTGTATCACCCAGTGAAAAATATGGCTATGCTTACGAAGGCTGCGACCATAGTGCAGAATCTTACGGCGATAAAAATCATATTTTAAAATTTGCAAAAAAAATTAAAGAAGCTAAAATGGCTTTTTTACTCGACCTTCATTATAGCGATAATTGGGCGGATCCTGCAAAACAAATTATTCCGACTCGTTGGCGTCATGTGAAAAATTCAGAGGAATTAAAAGATTCTATTTATCATTACACTTATGATTTATTGAGCGCTTTAAAAGCTCAAAATACAATGCCTGATATGGTGCAAATCGGCAACGAAACGACTCCAGGAATTTTAATTCATTTGCCAACTTCTGAAACAAATTGTTGGGGCGAAAATCTTCAAAAAGCACCTGACATAATCAGTGGTGATATGTCTACTAATATGGGAAAATCAAATGCAGCCAAATATTTTAAAGCCGGAATAAAAGCGGTTAAAGATGTTTCTCAAAAAACTAAAACCGTTTTACATATTGAAAGTATCAAGAATAAAAATACGGTTAATTGGTGGATGAAAGAAATTTTTGAAATTCAAAAAGTAAATGCCGATGTCATGGGATTTTCTGCCTACACAGCTTATGGCGACGGGACTCCAAATCAATGGATGGATTTATTTAAAAGTTTAACTCAAAAATATCCGAATTTAGAATTTATTGTAGCAGAATATAATGGTGGCGATTCCAAAGGGCATTACAATTTTGATGGCACAAGAAACTTGACACATGAACTTGTCAAAAGTATCAAAGGTTTTATTGGAGCATTTTTTTGGGAGCCTACTTTAAGCGGCGAATGGGGTGCTCCTTTGTTTGATTGGGAAGGTCCTAATCTTTATGCAAACCCTAAAGCTTTTGAAGAATACAAACTCAAATGAATTTTCTAAAATCGTTTAAGCCCTTTATTTACAAGGCTTTCAAACGATTTTAAGTTTATAAAAGTTCAAGAATTTATTCAAAAAAAATTCCCCGCATCGGGGGAATCCTTTTACAACTTATGCGGTCCAGCGTTTTTCATCACAAAATTTTCCACATTTTTTACATCGTCTAATTTGTATTTGTAAGGCACCGAAGTGAGTTTTACGGGATCTTCTTTTAGCGTGTAAGGGTCTGTGGTAATGTATCTTTCACCGTAAATTTTTCCGGTCGCCGTTCCGTCTTGCGTGCCCGTCGTATTTTCAAATTGATTATTGCGCTGCAAAATAAACGCGTAAATGTTGTACATAAATTGAATTGGATTTTGAACATTTTTAAAGTAATTATTTTCAATGAGCGCAGAACCGTAAGAACCCACGCCAATGCAATATAAATTGCCCGGAGCATTGTAATAATTATTGTAAATGTGAGCGTTTCCGTACATCACGCGCGGCATGCGTTCGTTCACCAAAGTGCTAAACCAATTATGATGATAAGTAACTTTCAAATGTCCTAAATCTTCGGGATGATCTGCGGCGCCGCTTCCGATTAAAGCATTCAAACGATGCGGATGATTTTTATCCGTGTACCAAAATTTCACATACGAAACCGTCACATAACTCGATCTATTCGTAATATCTAAATTGCCGTCTTCAGCGTTCCAAATGTTTAAATGGCTAATAAAAATATGATGAGAATTGGCAACCGCAATGCCATCGCTTGGACCAGGATTTGGATAGGTTCCGTTGATGTTTAAATTGTAAATGATAATGTTCGATGCATTTTTAATCGCGAGCCCGCCGTAAATTGTCGCGGCGCTATCTTTTCCCATAATCGTTTTGTTCGATGCAATTCCAAGTCCGTAGCCATCGCCATCCGTTGTTTTGATTAAGCCTTTGACCACAACGACTTTCGCTTCTTTTGCTTGAACAGCATCTTTAAAATCTTTGTAGGTCGAAACTTCAACCGTGTCGCCGCCCGCGCCACCCGTGGTAACGCCATCGACCATTGCATAGCCATCGGGAATACACGCCCTTGCGCTGTCAATTTTTACAACCGGTTTTTCTTCTTTTGTAACGATGAATTTTCCTTCGCGCGTTGCTTTGGAATATTCACCGATTGCAGTTAATTTATACGAATAAGTTCCTTCTTTGTCGGTGACTTTTCCCGAGAAATTAACCGTTTTATTTTTGGAATCAAACACTGCCGAAATTCCTTTCGGAATATTTTCGATGATGACACTATCAGCGTTTTCAACTTTAAATGAAAACGGCACAATCTCTGCATTTTGTGAAATCGTTTGACTCGAACTTCCCGCGCCTTGTTTTAAAAATTTTGCTTGCGGAATTGAATCAAGAGCGATATTTAAAACCGTATCGGAATTGGTAAGCACAATTCGTTTTGAGAAGAATCCTTCTTTTTCTACAACGAGAGTATCGCAGAAATTTTCTTCAGAAAGCGACGCCACCTTTGCGCTTTTCTTTGCAGACATTTTCAGCTTTTGCGGCACAGTCCGCATTCCCAAAGAACGCCCCGCAATATCAAATCGACATTCATAAAATCCGCGCGAACTCGGCACTGCAATTTGCACAGCACCGTCTGCAAAATGCATCGATGTAGACGAAAAATTCGATTCATTTCTAGACTGCATCCGGTGAAAAATCGATTCTGTCATCGTATCCGTTTTTGAAGAATCCACAGTCAAAATAGAATCCAAAGCATATTCGCCCGCAGAATTAGTCTGCGTTTCAAGTGCAAAATTTTTTAGCGAAACTTGTGCGTTTTCTATCACTGTCGCAGAAGATGTTTCCGTCACCACGCCGCGAATATGAATTGCCGACGCCGCCCAAATTGGAGAATTCGGCGCGTTCAAAAGCATCGCCGAAATTCCAGCAGAAAAAATTCTCATCCATCTCATCACAAAACTCCTTTTGCTGCATTCAAATTTAGAGAGGAAAGTTCCCATTTTACGAAAAAGAAAAATTTCTCGTAGTCTAGCGACAACACCGAATTTGGCGTTTATTGTGAAATTTTCGCCAAAAATGCGAAATTTAATGTTTCCAATTTTTATGTATTTTTGATTTGTAACTACAAAATTTACATATATTATTTACCTATTTAATTATATTTAACGCTATGAATAATGTTTCCAAAATTAGTGTATTTATGTATTTCGATTACCGCGAATATCTCCGCACTGTTTTGGAAAATTTCCAGGCTAAAGGATTTTCAACCCGAGCGATTCAAGAATTTTCGCAAGTTTCTGGCTCTGCATTTTTTAGTCGCATTTTAGATAACGCGCGCCCACTTTCTTTAGAAAATGCGAAAAAACTCACAAAGTCTTGGAAATTAACCGCCGAAGAATCGGATTATTTTTTGGATTTAGTGCGATTTGGAAATGAAAAAAATATCGATGAACGCGAAATTTATATGAAAAAACTTTTAGCGGCGCGTGCACAAAATCAAGAATTTGCATTACAAGATTCCAAGCTTCAATTTTTTTCGAAATGGTATTATCCTGTTTTGCGCGATTTATTACCGCTCTTGCCTGCAAAAATTTCGGCTGCAAAAATCGGAGCGATGTTTACTCCCGCTTTGCGTGCGCCACAAATTCAAAGCGGCATTCAATATTTAATCCAAGCAGGATTTGTCACACTGCAAAAAAATGGAACTTACAAAGTTTCGCAGCCGATCATTTCAACGCCTCCGCGCGTGCGTTCGACAATTTTACGCAAATACCACTTGAAAAATTTAGAAGTAAACGCCCAAGTTTACGATGCATTCACAAGCGATGATCGCAGCATCACAAGTGTAACGTGTTCACTTTCTCGAGAAAGTTTTGAAAAAGTCCGCGAAGAAATTGCAAAATTGCGTGAAAAAATTTTAGCGATTTCGCGTGAAGAAAAAAATCCAGATCGTGTTTGTTATGTCGGATTTCAGCTGGTAAATCGCGCCCAAATCAAGGAGAAAAAATAATGAGATATTTTTCTTTTTTGATTTTAATCCCAGCATTTTTTTGTAGCTGTTCCGATTCTTCGGTTGCAAAGGGAACCGGTTCAAACGCTGGCGAAACCGAATTGGCGGGAATTATCACCGCAACGAATGCAGCGGGAAATCCATTTACTCATGCCTCTGCACGCGTGTGGATTTTAAATGAAGATTCGATGAAAGTCGCTTACGAAAATCAATTTGATGAAGCGGGCTCCTTGAAATTTACTTCGACAATTTCGGAAAACGATAATTCTTCGATTCAACTCATCGAAACGTATTCGGGCGATTCTTTGTCGGCGATGCGTTGGGTAGATTTTAATCGCGCGCCTTCGCAAAATTTATCGCTTGAAAAAAGTGTTCCGTTAAAAGGAAAAATTTTAAATAACGGAAGGCCTTTGCCCAATGTAAAGATTCAAATTTTAGATAAATTAACTACGACTGATACAAACGGAAATTTTGAATTTGAATCGCTTCCCTCGGGAGTTCATTACGCTTTTGTCGAAGGCTATTTTGGAAAATTTTCGTATCAAATGCAAACGGATTTAAGCGAAGACGCAAAGACAAATCACATCGATGTCGCCGAAAAAATTTTTACCGTCGTCGAAGATTTTGAAAACTGGAAAACAAAGCAAACTCTTTTAGGAAAAAGTTTCGGACAAGGTTGGTGGTTTATTTGCACCGATTCTTTGCAAGGTGGCGGAAGCCGCGTAAGCGAAGGCATCACCAGTAAAAATCTTTTAGTGACTGGCGATTCTGCAAAAACAGGAAGCAGTCTTCATTTGAAATTTACGATTGACGAAGAAACCGTCGGACATTACGGCGTTGCAGGATTTAGCATTGGCGATGACTTCGATGAAAATGAAATGTTTGCATTTTATGATTTGCGAAATGCGACGGCGATTTCATTTGACGCCAAAGGCGAAGGCGAACTTTATTTGCAAATTACGAAAAGAGGCGTCGACGGGAAACGCGAATTTCACGAAACGAGTCCAGCCGTTTTAAAATCTGCATGGCAGCACTTTACATTTACCGCAGACGATTTTGATTGCGAACTTCTTGCGGTGAATTCTATCAATTTTATGGTGCGAAGCAATGCGGAAATTTATTTGGATAATATTCGCTTTGACGGAATTTCTCCGAGTATGTGGCCGGCTTTAGGCATGCGATTTTGATTAGCTCAGAATTTACACTTCAAAAAGGAAAGATCATGAAAAAATTCAATTTAGCTTTAGCGTGTATTTGCGCGATTGCATTTGCAAGTTCTGCATTTGCAACGATTACGCCAAAACGCGTAGGTCCTGTAAGCGAATACGGCGCTTTGCAAGCGGGAAAAAATGCTGCGGGCGAAGGGCGCATTTACGGTTCCGTCAAAGGAATTGTGGACGGCTCCGAAGTTCAAGTGCGCGGCATGAGTTTAACATGGAGTATGTATTGGCCGTATGGTTCTGCATTTTACGGAAAAACTTTTATCGATACTTTAGTAGCTTCTTGGAATGTTGAACTCGTGCGTTCTGCAATGGGAGTTGTGCCGCCTTGGGGACATGGCGGCTATATGACTCGCCCTGCGTATTTTGAATCGCAAATGGATAGCGTTGTTCAAGCGGCAATTGCAAACGATGTCTATGTTTTAATCGATTGGCATTCCGAAGGCGGCTTATACAATTGCATTCATCAAGGCGAAAAACCCAAATATGAATTTAACGATAACAAAACATGCTTTACCGCAAACGATGCTGCAAAATTTTTTGGAAAAATGGCGGAACGCTACGGAAAATATCCACATGTGATTTTTGAAATTTATAATGAACCGGTGAGCGAATCTTGGGCAGATTTGAAAGCTTACGCCGACACCGTAATTCCTGAGATTCGAAAATATTCCGACAACTTAATTGTCGTAGGAACTCCGATGTGGTCATCGCAAGCAGGCGACGCAGTCGCAAATCCCATTGACGATAAAAACGTCGCTTACACTTATCACTTTTACGCCGATTTGCACAATATGCCCGATCACATTGAAAGTTCCAATAAAGCGCTCGCTGCAGGGCTTTCGGTTTTTGTCACAGAATGGGGCGGCATCGATAAAATTTTTGAAAATGAAACTCACAAAGAAAGACTTGAAAAATTTTTAGCTTGGACAAATGAAAAGAAATTATCCTGTGCAAAATGGGATGTCGAAAAACCTTTCTTAGAAGATAACGCCATCGATAATTATATCAAAGCAAATATTTTACCGGCGAAACGCACTTATACAAAAAATTTAATTTGGGAAAATTCGATTACAGATAAATTGCCTAATTTAGTCACTTACGGAACATCTTCAGAAATCGCTGGCAAGTGGAGTACCACAAGCGACATCGATGATTACGGCGATGAACAAGGCGACAAAGGAAATTCCACATTCACCAATAATTCAACCGAAACAACTGTTAAAATGGATAACATGAAATTGGATACCGTCGGAACGGGATTTGATTATGCGCCTTACATTCGCGCCGAATATACCTTTGGCGAAGGCGTTGATTTATCAAAATGCAAAATGGTGAGTTATCAATATAAAGGAGCAAATCATCAATTTACTTTGTACTACGATTGGAACGCAAGCGTTGAATATTTTGGCGAAGGCGTTTGGGATTATCCGTTTGTAGAAATGCCATACGCACCCGAATGGGAAACGGTTCACATCGATTTAGGTTGGATGATGAGCAACGGCTGGCAAAAAGGAATCCCAACAAATTCTGTTATCGATGCAGCAACGGCTTTCCGATTTGTTGTAACAAATGATATGTTTGATACTTCTCTTTGGATTGAAAATTTAAAATGCATCGAAGATATTTCGGGTTATACAAAACTTCAAAAAGTAAATTCGATTCATCATTTACAAGTGTCGATCCAAGGAAAAAATTTAAGCGTTCACGGCATTCAAAATGGTTCACGCTTTAGCATTACAAATATGCTTGGACAAGTTGTGAAATCGGGAATTGCAAATGAAAATTTCAATGTGAATTTGCAAAATTCCGGCAAGTACATTTTGAAAGTCGGCAATTCTCAAATGGGAATTTTGGTGAAGTAAATTCTTTCGGGAAAAGTTTCCGCAGCGCCCGCTTTGCGGGCGCTTTTTCGTCTCATTTTGTATCATAGAATTTTCATATTTTAGACAAATTTTCAAATTTTATCCATTTTTAGCAAAATTTAGCCAATTTTGTATCTTAAAAAATTTGCTTTTCATGATAAATTTATCTATATTATTCTTATGCAGCCCGTGATGCAATTCAACGATTTCCGCGAATTTTTGAAGGCGTTCTACGCAGAACGTAAGCCTTCGGGATTCTCGTATCGTGAATTTTCAAAGCTCGCCGGCTACAGTTCTCCCGTTTTTTTAAAACTCGTCATCGAAGGAAAAGCAAACCTTTCGGAAGCGGGCGCAGAGCGCGTCGCAAATGCCATCGGACTTACCGGAAGTGATTTGCTCTATTTTCGTTTTTTGGTTCAAATGAATCAAGAAAAAAATGCGGCGAAGAAAAAAGAATTATTCAAAAATCTGCGTGAAATCGCAAAAGCAAATCAAGTCAAAATCGTCGGCGAAGAACAATACGATTATTATGAATCGTGGCTTTCTCCCGTTTTGCGCGAAGCGCTTCCGCAAATTCAAGAAAATAAAATTTCTCAAATTGCAAATAAATTAACTTTTGAATCTTCGACAAAAGAAATCCGCAAAGCGATTCGCGTTTTAACCGATGCCGGATTTCTCCGCGAAGAAAACGGACACTTTACACAAACCGACCGCCGCCTTTCTACCGGAAATTTGGAAATGCCTTCGCTCGCTATTCGCGATATGCATCGTCAAATGGGCGAACTCGCTGTGCAATCCTTGGAAAAAGTCCCCGTTGCTGAGCGCGATATTTCTGGTCTCACTTTTGGAATTCCCGAAAAATCTTTCGATCGCATTCGCGCTGAAATTGCTGAATTTCGTCGCCGCATCGCAAACATCGCCGCAGAAACAAACGAAACCGATCGCGTTTATCGATTGAATGTGCAATTTTTTCCGTTGACGCAAAAACTCAACGATAATGTAGAAGGAGGCGCTGCATGAAATTTTTGCAGAAAAAAGCAACGCTTCTTTTGACCGCATTTTTGGGAACTGCATTTTATTTTTCTGCGTGTTCCACCGAAGTCGCCGGCGGCGTTTCCGAAGAAACAAATACTGTCGCAGGAATTTTAAAATTCCCCGATGGAAATGTCGCAGCACGCATTGCGATGCAACTGCAATCGATTGAAAATGAAGCTGCGATTTTCGTCGATACGACAGATGCCGAAGGAAAATTTTCGCTCACAGCAAATGCCCGCGGACTTTACGGTCTAAGCGCAAACGCAAATCATTTTGCTTATTACGATACCGTTTCACTCAACGGAAAAAGCGTTCAGCGCAATGGTGATTTCGTTTCGGCGACTTCGATTTCGGGCAATGTTTATTTGCGCTCAGCAATTTCTGCATCGCAAGTTGCTGTTCAAATTCCCGGTTCTCCGTGGAAAACGACGACGGATGAAAATGGTTACTTTGTTCTAAATCAAATTCCCGAAGGAGAAATTTCTGTATCCGTTTCTTCGCCCGATAAAAGTTGGATTCTCGGGCAAACTTTTGATGCGACGGCAAATCATTTAGATTCCGAAGCGATTCAATCTCCCGCTTCTTTCCGTTGGATTTTACCGCTTTCGCCGGAATACAAAATCGCTGGCTATTGGACTTTTGACGAAGCAAATGCTGGCGTCGTTCACGATAGCCGAAGCATTTCGGGAAACGCAGCTCTTTACGGAAACGCAAAACTTGAACTCGGAAGACAGCGCGGAAAATCTTTGCATTTGCAAAATGCCTCCGACTTTGCCGTCATCGAAAACGATAAAGGCATCCTTGACAGCGCAAAAAATTTCACGATAGAAATGTGGGTCGACATTCAAAATATTCCCGCTGAGTCGGCGAAGATTAAAAATATTTTGGGAAAACTCAGCTTCGGCGATTCCACCATTTTCAGCATCGCTGTCGTTCAAGATACTTGCGGCGTTCAAGGCTCGGCCTTTGGATTTTTCCTTGCAGAAGGAAACGGCGATTCTCTTCTCTGCGAAAACGCAGCCATTTCCAAAAATGAAATTTCTCTAAATCGTTGGAATTATTTAGCGGCTACATGGAATGGCGATTCGACAATTCTTTATGTTGACGGAATACGTGAAGCTTCTGCAGAAACAAAATTTCACCAACTTTCTGGAAAAAATATTCCCATTTATTTGGGAAAAGAAAATCTCGATTTGTTCATCGACGATGTAAAAATTTACACCACATCCATCGAAGACATCGATGCCATTTACCGTTACAACGAATAGGAGGTCCGAATGAAAATCAAAGAATCCGCATTCTGCGAAATCAATACTCACGGTCGCCTTCTATCGGCGAACAAAAAATTTTGCAGTCTTTTCGGCTACCAAGAACACGAAATCGAGTGGCATTATATCCGCGATATTTTCCGCTACGATCAAGACTGGATTACCTTTTTACAAAAGGCTTCCGCCAAAGCAGCGCATTTTATTGTGCGCTTGAAAAATCGCAAAGGTCGCAGTTTTCTTGCAAGCATTTCTCGCCACGCCGAAAACGAAAACGGCAAAACAATTTATTGCAATACTTTTCGCAAACTCGCCGATACCGCAGAACCATTAGATGATTCCCGCACATCTTCTCTCATTGAAGAATCTCTCGGCGAACAGCCTGCAAGTCTTGCTCTTTAAATTTTACTGCTAACTCCTATCTATTATCAGCCTCCCTCAAGAACCAGAGCGGAGGCTGATTTTCATTTTGAACATATTTTTATAAAAGCTACACTTGATACAGATTTTTATTTTCGTTACATTCGAAATTATTCTGCGCCCGATTTGCCTAGCTATATTGATTTCTGTAACAAACAACGAGGTTCTTATGAAAAAACTTTTCCTTCTTCCGACTCTTGCGCTGGGCACTCTCATCGCTTGCTCAGATAGCAGCAGCTCTTCTACTGCACCCGAAGTTCCCGAAACTCCCGAAGTTTCTTCGTCTTCGGAAATTCCAACTCAGCCGATTGAATCATCTTCTTCGACAATTCCCGATCAACCGATTGTGGAATCGTCTTCATCGGTTTCCATCGTAGATCCGAACGAAACTTATGATCAAAAAAAATATTCGTATTATGGCGCAGAACTTTCTGGCGTTGATCAATTCAAATACGGACGTTTCGAAGCCCGCATGAAAATGGTTTCCATTCCGGGTTCTGTCAGTTCGATGTTCCTTTACTACGATGATTCTTACAAGAAAGAAGATGTTCCTTGGAACGAAATCGACATCGAAGTTCTCGGAAAATCTAAAACTTCTTGGCAGTCGAATATCATTACCCGCGAAGGCTTGCCGGAAATTAAAAAGAATACATCGTCCGAAAAAATTCACCAAACCGAATACGATGCGACCGAAGATTTTCATTTGTACGCAATGATTTGGACGCCGGAATATGTCGCTTGGGAAATCGATAGCGTTGAAGTGCGCAGAGATACTCTCGGCATCTCTCGCGGCACTCACGCTGACTCCGACCAAGTTGCATTCCTCACCGAAACGGAAACTCTTCGCTTTAATCTGTGGGCATCGCAGAGCGCAGGCTGGGTCGGCAAATTTACCGGCGCAGAACTTGCCGCCGGTCCGCAAGAACAGCTCATCGATTATGTCCGCGTTTACACATACGATGAAGCGACGAAGACTTTTGCGCTCGATTGGCAAGATGATTTCGAAGGCACAACTCTTTCGGAACATTGGGCTACAGGCAACTGGCAAATGGAACGCGTCAATTTGAATCCGGATAATGTAATCGTTCGCGATGGCATGTGCGTGCTGCAACTTTCCCGCGAAGCAAATCCAGAAGCTCTTTAAACTTCCAATACTCCTGAAAAGTGATGGGCTGCAGCTCGTCACTTTTTTTATTTTTGGAAAAAATTAAAACGAGGATTTTTCATGGCCACGAAAGGCAAAAAAATGATGTGGGATGGTCGCTTTGATTGCGGCATGGCTCAAAGTATGATCGATCTCAGCTTTAGTCTGGATTTTGACAAAGAACTTTTGGAAGAAGATATTCAAGGTTCTCTCGGACACGGAAAAGGCCTCGTCGAATCCGGCGTTTTAAGCAAATCGGATTACGCAAAAATCAGTAAAGGTCTGCAAAGTATTCTTGCCGATGTTCACGCAGGAAAAAATCTTTGGCTTCCGACCGATGAAGATGTGCACATGGCTGTGGAACGCGTTCTCACCGATCGCATCGGTGATCTCGGCAAAAAAATTCACACCGGACGCAGTCGTAACGACCAAGTTTCTACCGACTTCAAACTTTATATGCGCCACCGCGCGGCAGAAATTCGCACATTAACCGTCGAATTAGAAAAAGCAGTTCTCGCCGTCGCCAAAGAAAATTTTGGAAAAATTATGCCCGGCTACACGCACTTGCAACAAGCGCAGCCGATTCTTTTCAGCCATTATTTGATGAGCCTTTTCTTTGCGCTGACCCGCGATGTGAAACGCTTGGAAAATTTCTTGGAATTGCATGTTGAGCTTCCTCTCGGCAGCGGCGCCATCGCCGGTTCTGCATTCCCGTATCACAGAAGTCTCGTCGCCAAAGAACTCGGCTTTGAACGTCCGAGCGCAAATAGCATTGACGCAGTCAGCCATCGCGATATGGCTCTCGAATTTTTGAGCGATCTCGCGATTATCGCGAATACACTCAGCCGTTACGCCGAAGATTTCGTCATTTGGAGTTCGAGCGAATTCGGTTACTTAACTCTTTCCGATGCATTCTCTAGCGGTTCTTCGATGATGCCGCAGAAAAAAAATCCCGATTCGATGGAACTCATCCGCGGAAAATCCGGTCGGATGCTCGGAAACTTTACAGCGATGTTTACTCTCGTCAAAGGCGCTCCGCTTTCATACAGCCGCGATTTGCAAGAAGATAAGCAGCCCGTTTTCGATAGCGTTCACACGATCAAAGTGATTTTGCGCGTGATGAAAGAAGCGATTGAATCCGCCAAGTGGAATTTTGATAAAATGGAAAATCGAATGCTTCCGGCGCTTCTTGCAACCGACCTCGCGGACATTCTCGTCGAAGACGGCGTTCCTTTCCGCGATGCGCACCGAATCGTCGGAAGTCTCGTCGGCGAAGCAGCAAGAATTGGCGAACAATTTACGGATCTTTCGGACGAAGAATGGGCGAACAAAGGCGTTCCCAATCCGCAGAGCGTGAAGAAGCGTTTGACTTTCGCTTATTCCGTAAGCCGTCGCAATATCGAAGGCGGAACCGGATTAAATTCCGTCAAAGAAGAATTCAAAAAAGCTGCGGCAATTTTGAAAAAGCAAAAAGCTTAACGCAGACGTAACGCATTCATCACCACACAAAAACTCGAGAGGCTCATCGCAGCCGCTCCGAGAATTGGGTGCATGGACCAACCGCCAAAAGCATAATAAG
>SAMEA104315433__coassemble_529_pt1 | contig 17475 bp, 7 predicted proteins | sample SAMEA104315433__metabat2_low_PE_037 | metagenome-assembled genome bin SAMEA104315433 (sample SAMEA104315433) | gut metagenome | biome: Monkey gut; feature: monkey-associated habitat; material: faeces | place: China | collected 2013 | reverse complement strand
GAATTCGTCCATTGCGAATACATAAAATTGCTGCGGTCGCCGTTGACTTCGCCAATACTCGGGAGCAAATTGTGCAAATCGCCTTCCATTAACGCGTATTCGGGATCGGTTTCTTCGCAATTTTTGCGGGCGCTGCGCTTCCCCTCTTTGTGCCAGCACTGGCGCGATAAGCCGATATTGTGTGCGGTTACGACATGTTCCCATTCAATGCGCGAAGCGCGATTTGCATTTTTCCGCGGCTGAAAACCGCAGCCTTCAAAATCGATTCCGTTCGGCTTTTTATTGCTTTTGTATTTGCAGCCACAATAAACGGTCACTTGTAAATCGCCGTAATAAATGCGATTCATCTGCATTTTGGCGTGTTTAAAATCATAATGCTGCGGCGCTTGCGCAAAAACACTTGCAAAAGCAAAAGCCAGAATCAAAAGAAATCTACGACTCATATTTCAAAATTTAGTTACCGCATTTGGCGATTTTCGTCAAATTTTTCACGACTTTTTATGGCCGTATTTTTTTTTGTAACCATAGCCATAGCCGTAACCGTAGCCATAACCGTAATGCGAAATTTCATCGGATAAAATGCGGTTAATGACCAGGGCGCGATTCTTCACTTCGGCTTTATCGAGTAAGCTCAACGCTTCTTCGACGCCTTCCAAAGAATCCTTCGCATAGCGAACTGCAACGAGGACAAAGTCCGCGTAACGCGAAGTGGTTAACGCATCCGCGACACTTAAAATCGGAGCGGAATCCAAAATAATCAAATCGTAGCGGTTGCGCATTTGTGAAATCAAATCGCCAAACGCAGAACTTGCGAGCATTTCCGTCGGAGACGAAGTGTAAGAACCCGCACCGATTAAATCAAAGCCCAATTTTTCTAAATGGTCAATCGCTTCGTCCAAAGAAATTTTATTTAACAAATAATCCGAAAGGCCGTGTTTCCTTCCCCGCGGAGAAAGTTCACTTGCGCGGAAATCGGTATCCAAAAGCAAAACTTTTTTCCCGCTCGCCGCATAAAGCGCTGCCAAATTTTTCGAAATAAAAGTCTTTCCGCAGTTGGGAACGCAGCCCGTAATCAAAAGGACTTTGCCCACTCCCATCGAAAATTCTAACGAGGTGCGGAGAATGCGAAGCGCTTCGCTTGCGATGTCTTCGCCGCCCTCTTCTATCAAGGTGAAACTCTTTTTGCGTTCTTTGAGTTCGGGAATTTTTGCGTAAACCGAAACTCCCGTCGCTTGCTCTAATTCGCGAGAAGTGCGAATGCCGCGGTTAAAAATCATGCGATAAAGGAAAACGAAAACGGCTCCCAAAATAAATCCGCCGACAATGCTTCCGAGAAGAATGACCGATTTTTGGGGTTTTACCGGGCGAATTTCCATCCGAGCGCGATCGACGATGCGCGCATTCCCTACTTCACCCGCTTGCACCACGCGTAACTGCTGAATATTGTTCAGCATATTCGTGTAAATCGAATTGTTCACTTCGACATCGCCCTGTAAACGAAGAATTTCTTGCTGCTTTTCGGGGAGATCTTTTGTTTCGTCCGAAAGCTTTGCCATTTCGCGGCGAATTTGCGCTTGCTGCTTTTTGAGAGAAATGACGCTCGGGTGATCTTCTTTGAAAAGGCGAGAAACTTCTTGATGTTTTTGCTGCAATTCGAGAAGTTGCTTTTCGAGTTCCATCCGTTTTTCGAGTGCGTTCCGCGCTTCGCCATTCAAATCGACGGAGCCTTCGTCTTTGCGATAAGTCGAAAGAACTTGTTCCGAAGAATCGAGTTTTGCTTTGACGCCGGGCAGTTGCTTTTCTAAGAAAGCCAAAGTTTTCGTCGCTTCTTCGCTTCGAGCTTCGACATTTTGGCGCACGTAGGTGTCGGCGATAGAATTCAAAATGCTCGCGGCGCGGTCGGGATAACGGTGCGCAATTTGCATTTGAATAATTCCCGTTTTCTTTCCCATTTCCGAGACGACTAATTGCTTTTTCAAAATATCGAGCGCAGTCCGCGGATCGAGTTCGGTTAATTCAAATTTTTCTTCGGGGAGAGCGTTCATCTGCGAAATGCGAATGGCAAAGGTATCGCCCATCACAGGAATGCGGTAAGTGTCCCCCACTTTTCCTTGTAAAATCACCTTTTCCATCGGATCGATAATGGAAAATTCGCTGTTCGAAAGTGCTGAATCCGCAGACGCCATTAACATCCATTTTTCGGTGCGAGCGATTTCGGGAATATGCAAAAATTCAACATCAACGCGTCCTTCGGTATGAAGTAAACGCGGAAGAAATGCAACCGGCTTTGCGGAATACGCCAAATGTTCGAGTTCGACGACTTCGTCTAAAACGCGACGACTTTTGATGAGTTCAATTTCGGCATCCGAGGGAGATGCGACATCTAAAAGCGCTCCCATTTCGCCCATCGCAAGTCCCGCCGTCTTTCCGTTCTGATCGACTTGTAAAAGCGCATCGCTCGAATAACTCGGGCGCAAGAAATTGGCGACAAAAAATCCAATGCCTCCGCCCAAAAGGATAAAGAGCAAAAGCACAGGCCATTTGGCAATTAAAATTCCCGCAAGTTCCAAGAGATCAATTTCATCTTCGGCTTTTTGCGTCGAATTCGCGACATCTTGATTGGTAATCGTTTGCATGTGCTAAATATAAAAAAAGTTTACAAACCAACAAAGGTCGCTGTAATATTTTATTTTGCCCGCTAAAATTTCTCTTGGCGAAGTTTTTGTAAAAGCGAATCTAGACGCTGCGTGAGTTTTAATGCGCCCGATTGATTCAAATGATCGTAGTCCGCGAAATCTTCGGAAGCGTAATCGTTTTCCCCATTTTTATATTCATCAAAAAGGGTAAAATTGCTTTTTTGCTTTGCCAAAGAATCGAGAGTTTGCAAAAGCATTTTTGCATCGGCGAGAGATGGACCGTAACGTCCCCACGATTTTCCGCTTGCGATATATTCCGGCGCTTGCGGGAAAATAATTCCGACGACTTGAACGCCGTAACTTTTCGCCACGTCGAGAATCGAAAGCAATTTTTCTTGGTTATAGTGCGCCTTTTTCATTTCATACGGAGAAAACGCCAAATCGACGGGAGTTTCATATCCCGAAAGCGTCGAATAATGCCAGCCCAAATGATACGCGTAAAGAGAGTATTCGTCGGATGGTGGCGACGGATTTGCGGCGACGAAATTTTCCATTTCATCGGGAACGCCTTTTTTCCAAAAGTCGTGATGTTCATCGTATAAATATCCCGGCACTTCAACATATAAAGTGCGGAAACCTTCGTCGGTAATTGCCCAACGGTCAATATCTAGCGCGAGAATTAAAAATTTCAATTTTTCGAGCGGCAAGTAATAATTGACCGATAAATATTCGGTGCCCGCCATGTCTTCGCCCGAGAAAGCGTAATTGATTGCCAATCGATTTTCACTGGTCGAAAGTAACGTCGGATCGATTCCCGCAAAGCAACGCGAGGAACCGGTGATGGCGATTTCTGCTTGGCCGCGATATTTCCAGAACAAATCCATTTTCACTTTTTGAATGCGGCTGCTAATGCTCGAATTTCCCGTCATGTAAACGCCCAAACTATCGGCGGCGTATTTTTGAGGAAGTCGAATGGCGCTCGGTTGAATCCACACATTCGGATGCCAAAGTTCGTTTCCTTCGACGAGAGTGGTGACGCTCGAATCTTTCGTATCGACGAGGACGATTTTGGAATGCACGCCTTCTTCGTTTACGAGAGTCGCTGCGATGAAATCGGGTGCGTTCGTCCATTCCGTATGATCAAAAGTGTAACCGTCGGGCGCAAGAATTGCTTGAATGAGTTTTCCCGAACTGTCCGCAATCAAAATAAATTCGTGCGGCGCATAATTTTTGCCGACAAATTCGCGGCCGGTTTTGCTTCCGAAATCGAGGAAGAGAACGCGCTTCGTCGAATCGGGCGATAAAGACACATTGCAAGCTTGTTCGCCGTGATACCAGACAGTATCTTTTCCGCGGACGCGAGCGCGCAAAAGTTTTGAACCCGAGACGGCGAGATTTTCATCGTCCGAGATGCCGCCGTGATACGAGCCCGCAAAAATTTCCCGTTCTGCGCCGAACTTTTGATTTTGAAAGGAAACGGCAAGAGTTTTTTCGCCGAAGAATTTTCCGTCGCTTGAATTATCGCCGCCGTCCGTTCCGAAATAAATCAGCGTGTCTCCGTGAGAAATGCGCCAGCGCGGTTCTGCTGCCGACGATTCGTTGTAAAGGAAATGGGTCGAATCCGCTGCGTTAAAAGGCTGCACCGAAAGAGTGTCAAAGCCCGAGATGCCTTCGGGCTTCGAAGTCATCGCAATCCATTTGCCGTTAGGAGAAATCGCCGGATGATAAACGTTACCTTTTTTCGGTAAAGCGAAAAGAGCACTAGAACCGTTCGTGTAATCGACGGCGAAAATATTTCCGCTTTCATCATCGCGGAACGCTAAGCGCACTTGAGAAGTGCGGAGTTTCTTTTTGAGTTCAAGCGCGGGTAAAACTGAAAAATTCTCGGGCGAGAAATTGGAATTCGAAGAATTTAATGTGCTCGGACTTGGAATCATTCCGCGGGCTAAACGAAAGCCGACGTAATCCGCCTTGGTCGAAGAAGTCACCGTGTAAACATCGCCGCGGGAATAAATCCGCATGTTGTCTGCGGCTTTTCGAAAATATCCACCTTTGAGAATGCGTTTTCCAATCGCATCCGATTGTGCGCCGCCGATAAAATTCAAAAGAGTTGTGTCCGAAAATGGAACAAACCAATCGTTCACCCATTCCATCGCATTCCCCGCCATATCGCAGAGAATCGCTTTCGGTTCACTTGTACAAACCGGGTGCAAGGAATCGCCCGCATTCGAAACATTCCACGATTTTTCCGGATTAAAATGCACGTTTTTTGCGGCAAAAGTCCATTCGGCTTCGGTCGGGAGACGGTAACCGTTTGCTTCGGGATGAAACGCCAAATTTTCAATTCCCAAGCAAGAGCCTTCGCTCATCTGCAATTTGCGGTAAGTGTAAACGCTGTCAAGTCCTTCGAATTTACTCCGAGAATTGGCCGCTAAAATCGCATCAAAGTAAGTTACATTCGTCATCGGCAAATCATTTTGCCGCTCAATATTTTTCCCCGTCCATGTCGCATATTCTTTTCGGGTCACTTCGTGCGCGCCAAGAGAAAAATCATAATCAAAATTCACCGTCATTTCGGGCTTTTCCGAAGTGGGCGCCGATTCTAAAGATGTTCCCAAAGTCGTCCCACGCAACGCTGAATGCATTTGCACCATTCCCGCATGCTGCAAATCTTCTTCTGCTATCCCCGAAGCACTGCTCGACGAATCCGAACAAGCGAAGAAAATCAAACTCAATAAAAATAGAAGGCGAAACATAGGAGAAAATTAGAAACGCTCGAACTGCCTAACTCCTCATTCCAAATTTTTTGGCACGATTCTTGCAATTATTGGTTCGGTTTCAAACAAAACGTTGAAATGCGCCTTTTGAGCGGGCTTTTTCCGTTCGGGTGCTTTTGACTTTAACTTTTTGAAACAGTGATTTGTTTCAAATTGAAACATTTGTATAAAATGGAGATAACCATGGCAACAGAAAAGAAAGAATTCCAAACCGAAGTGCAAGACCTTTTGCATTTGATGATTCACTCCTTGTATAGCAACAAGGAAATTTTTCTCCGCGAATTGATTTCTAACGCAGCGGATGCGCTTGATAAGCGGCGTTTCCTTTCCCTTTCCGATGCGAAACTTCTCCCGGTCGGAACGCAATTAAAAATTGACCTCGCCGTCAATAGCCAAAATAAGACGCTAACCGTTGAAGATAACGGTATCGGCATGAACAAAGAAGATCTCGTGAGCTGTCTCGGTACAATTGCGCGCAGCGGCACGAAACACTTTGTGCAAAATTTGAAAGACGCAGACAAATCGAATGTGGATTTGATCGGTCAATTCGGCGTTGGATTTTATTCCGCCTTTATGGTCGCAAACAAAGTCGAAGTGCTTTCGCGCAAAGCGGGCGAAGAATCCGGTTACCTTTGGAGCTCGGACGGAACAGGCTCTTACGAAATTTCGGATATGCCGAAGCAAGATGTCGGCACGAAAATCACCCTTTACTTAAAAGACGGCGAAGACTTCCAAGAATTTTCTTCGGAATGGGGAGTCGAATCCATCGTTCGCAAATACAGTGAATTTGTTTCTTACGGCATTTACCTGCATCATGAACCGACGAAAAATGATAAGGCCGAAATGGAAACGAAGGAACCGACTCGTTTGAATGATAAGCCGGCTCTTTGGCGTCAAAGCGATAAAGAAATTACCGAACAGCAATACAAAGATTTTTACGCAACTGTCGCACACGAAGGCGATGATCCTCTTGCGTGGAAACATTCTCACGCCGAAGGCGCTCAAGAATTCTGGACACTCACTTATATTCCGTCCAAAGCGCCGTTCAACATTTGGCAAAATGACCGCATTAACGGACTCAAGCTTTATGTGAAAAAAGTCTTCATCATGGACGATTGCAAAGACTTGCTTCCGCCTTGGCTCCGCTTTGTCCGCGGCGTTGTCGATTCCGAAGATTTGCCGCTCAATGTTTCGCGCGAAATTCTCCAATCGAATAAAATCATCACGACGATTCGCAAACGCGTGATCAAAGATGTGCTCGATAAATTGGCAGAAATCAAAAATAAAGACCGCGAAAAGTATGAAGCTTGGTGGAAAGAACTCGGCATGGTTCTGAAAGAAGGCTTCTACATGAACTGGGAACATTTGGACGAATTGAAAAAGTTGACTCTTTTCAAGTCCACGAAGTCCGGCGATAAATTTACAAGCCTCGAAGAATATGTGAAGAATATGCCCGCAGATCAAAAGGAAATTTATTTCCTCATCGGCGAAAATAAAGACGCAATTGCCGCAAGCCCGATTCTCGAAGCTTACAAGAACAAGAATTACGAAGTGCTCTTGCTCTCGGATCCAATCGATGAATTTATGATGCAAGCGGTCACCGAATTTGACGGCAAAAAATTCCACGATGTAAGCCGCGGCGATGTGGACTTCGAAAAGACCGAAGAAGAAAAGAAATCCGAAGAATCTTCCAAGGTTGAATTCAAAGATCTCTGCACCGAATTGCAAAAGGATTTGGACGCAAACATTAAAGAAGTGCGCATTTCGAGCCGCTTGAAAGATAGCCCGTGCTGTCTCGTTACCGACGAAGCAGCGATGAGCCGTCATATGGAACGCATGATGAGTGCGATGGGTCAAAACGTCACCAAGTCCAAGCGCATTTTGGAAATCAATCCGAATCATCCGATTTGCAAAATGTTGAAGGAAAAGAAAGCGAAGAACGAATCTCTCGAAGATTGGCCGAAGGCTCTCTACGGGCAAGCGGTCCTCGCCGAAGGTTCGCAGCTTGAAAATCCGGGCGAATACGTCCAAGCGATTACGAAGCTCCTTTCTGCAAACATTCACTAAATAGTCACCTCCATACCGGCGGCTTTGGGTGAGATTTTTCTAATTTCGAAGCCGCTTTTTTTATGATGAACGCTGACGAACTTTTTTCCACTGCAAAAAAAATCTTAAAGCAAAGCTTTGGCTTTAGCTCGTTTCGCCCCGCGCAAGAAGCGGTTATTCAAAACATTTTTGCGGGAAAAGATACGTTAGCACTTCTCCCGACTGGTGGCGGAAAATCCATTTGCTATCAAATTCCCGCTCTCGTTTACCCGGGAACTTGCATCGTCGTTTCTCCCCTGCTCGCTTTGATGAAAGATCAAGTCGATAACCTCGTCGAAAACGGCATCGCAGCGGCTGCGCTCAACAGCCAAATTTCTCCCGAAGAATCTTACGAAATCCGAAATAAAGCGATTCGCGGCGAATTAAAATTGCTTTATCTTTCGCCCGAGCGCATTCATTTTGAGCTCGACCATTTGCTTTCTGCGATGCGCATTTCTCTTTTTGCTATCGATGAAGCGCATTGCATTTCGGTTTGGGGTCACGATTTTCGCCCGGAATATGCGGAGTTGCACACGCTAAGGAAACGCTTTCCACAAATTCCGCTCGTCGCATTAACCGCTACCGCAGACGCTGCAACCCGAAAAGATATTCTTTCTCAGTTGCAAATTCCCGCAGAAAATACGGTGCTTTCGAGCTTTGACCGCCCGAATTTGAGTTTGAATGTCAAAGTGAATTTAAAGAAGCGCGACAAGCTTCAAGAAATTTTGAAACTTCTCCGCAAGCATACGGACGAAAGCGGAATCATCTATTGCCTTTCGCGAAAAGGCGCCGAAACCCTCGCCGACGATTTGCGCGGAAACGGCATCGATGCCGAAGCGTATCATGCGGGGCTCGAAACCGAAGAACGCATCCGCATTCAAGAAAATTTTTTGAATGACCGCATCCAAGTGATTTGTGCGACGACCGCTTTCGGCATGGGAATTGACAAGCCCGATATTCGATTCGTCATCCATTACAACACGCCGAAAAATATGGAAGGCTATTACCAAGAAATCGGGCGCGCAGGCCGCGACGGAATGCCTTCGGACACGCTGCTTTTTTACAACGATCACGATATGGTGATGCTTGCAAAATTTGCCGAAGAAAGCGGCGAACAAGAATTGCAGCTCGAAAAATTGCACCGCATCGAACATTATGCAACAAGTCCGATTTGTCGCAGACGTATTCTGCTCAGTTATTTTGGGGAAACATTTGACCACGACTGCAACCATTGCGATATTTGCAAAAATCCGCCGCAGCGATTTGACGGAACGATTTTAGCGCAGAAGGCACTTTCGGCGATTGCCCGCACTCACGAATCCGAACGCAGCGAAATTATCGTAGACATTCTCCGCGGAAATCGCCCGCAAGAAATCGTCGAAAAGCATTACGATGAATTAAAAACTTTTGGCGTCGGACGCTCAACGCCGACAGAAAAATGGGAAGCGTATTTGTTACAGCTCATCCACTTGGGCGTCATCGAAAAAAGTTACGCCGCAGATCAGCATCTTTCGATTACCGCATTTGGAAAAGAAATTCTTTTTGGAAAACGCAAAATCGATTTGGCGTTAATCCGCAATGAAAATGCCGAAGCGTCCAAAACTTCCCGCGAAAACTCTCTGCTTTCATTTGACGACCGAGAACTTTTCCAAGAACTCCGCGCGCTCCGATTGGAGCTCGCCAAAGAAGCAGGCATTCCCGCCTTTCATATTTTTAGCGATAAAGTTTTAACCGCTATCGTCGAAGAAAAGCCGACGACATTAAGTGAATTTGCCGAAGTTCCCGGCGTCGGCAATTTCAAATTGCAGAAATACGGAAAAATTTTCCTCGAAAAAATAAAGCTGCACAATTCGTAATTGCGCAGCTCATTTCTGATTCGTTAATTATTCGGTCTTCGATATCCCCAACGCGTGAGAATGTCATCGTCGTCTTTTCGGATGTAACCCTTCTTGCGGTCCGGTAAATCGCATTGCAATTCCGAGCGAATTTTCACTTCGGACTTGTAAATATACGGACCCGTTGCGAGTTTACGCCCGTCTGCCGAACGGAGGAAGCCATCTTCATCGGGTTTGAGTTCGAAGAAGAGTTGAATTCCGCCCGATTCATCGACGTTTTCGGTGTAAATGTCTTGCGTGAAGCCGTATTCACTCACAAATTCACCGAGGGTTGTGAAGAACCAAATTTTGAGTTTGATTTTCGTCGTGTAGAGGCTAGCCGCTGCGCCGAGAGAATCGTAAGCGTTGCGGAAATCTGCCGAGCAATTATTTTCCAAGAATTCATCGACAGGAATCTTTTTACGGTTCCAGCCTCCACCGCTATCGAGGGAAACATAACCGTTTTCGAGAATGCTTCCGAGAGAAGATGAAGTTCCCGTTTGATCGACCGCGGGCGCTTGCGCCGTAATGTGCAATGTCGAACCTAAATGCTTGCCCGAAAGTCCCGAATACGGTTCTTTGAACGAGCCTTTATCGAGTCCGCTCGCAGAACCCGCTTGCGTTTCGACTTCTTTGCCGGTCTTTGCGTTCATCACGCTCAACGCGTAAGTCGTTCCCGGTTTGCTGTTCGAAGCAGCAGTGAATTTTTCGACGCGTTTCGAATCCGGATTAACGAGCGGTTCTTCCATTTTGACTTTTACCAATTTTCCCGCTTTGAGAATCACGATGACGGTATCCGACGCTTCGTTGCCCGCTTTATCGCGGTAAGTGCGGATGATTAAATTCTTGCCATCGTTTAAGCCTTGGAAATTCAGCGTATCTTGTTCGATATCGTTGACTGTCCATTTGACCGAAACCGAAACATTGCTGAGAGAAGCCATATTTTCGGGCGAGATAATTTTCACCACCGGCGGAACAGGGTCTACGATAATCACCGTCGAAGCTGTCGCCGAATTGCCATAAGAATCTGTAAATGTATACGCGACGTCGTAAATCATATTGCCATCGGCATCTTTCGATTTCTCTCCCGATGCGTTCATGGTATAAGAAATTTTCACATCGTAAACGACACCGTCCGCGGCCTTGACCGCATTCGTATAACTGACTTGATACAAAGTCTTGCCGTTTTCATCTTGCTTGACCGTTCCGAGTGCGTCGACGGTATAAGTGAGAGTCACCGATTTGCCTTCGGCATTTTTCACCGTCGAAGAAATTTCATAATATTCTTCGCCGTTTTTATCGGCTAAACGTTTGCCTTTGGAATCGGTATAGTAAGCGACTTCGACAACGGTTCCCGCTGCCGTCGTATCGTAATAGCTCACGCGGATTTTATTTTCGCCGACAACGGAATGCGTGACTTTTACCTTCGAAGAAAGTTCCGATTCATCGGCGACATTGACTTTGCCCACGGTCTTTTCCATCGCAGAAATTTGCGACTTCGAAACCGTCGCCGTGTCTAAGGCAACCTTAAAGCTGTTCTTTTTCGTCACCGGTTTTTCGCCCGACGAATCCGTAACGGTTACAGTAATTAACGCATTTTTCGAACGGACATAGCTCGCGGTATCGCCCGCTTCTTTTTCTTCGACAATCGTCACGCCGCTCGGAGCGCCAGTCGTATCATTCGATGCGGTAACCGTTACCTTCGGAATTTTTGTGCTGAGGATAATGACGAGAGTCGCAGAACCATCTTGATAACTCACCTTCACCGTATTCTTGCCTTCTTTAGCAATCACGGTGCTGTCTTTTTCGCCGACAGGAGTTGTCCACTTGATATAGGTCTTCGGATCATTCGTATAAATCGTATCCGGTTTCTTCCAACTCGAATCGCCCGATTCAGCGTAGGTGATTTCCACTTTTTCGGGAAGATTGCGGACTTTAATCGTCACGAGAGCCGTATCTTTCAATCCGCCCGGATCGCTGACGACGAGGGAAATTTGATACACAGAATCTTTTTCATAATCTAACTTCGCATCTTTCTTGAGTGCGATGCGACCGATTGTCGAATCGATTTTGAAAAGTCCGCTCGTATCTTTCAAAACTTCGTATTTTAATTTATCGCCATCGGGATCGCTCGCGGGCACATTATTGGACGCAGCGCAACCTTTGCATTCTTCGTCAATCATGACCGTCGTATTTTTCACCACCGGCGCTTCATTCACATTCAAAACATTCACGATAACTTTGGCGGTATCGGCGAGTTTTCCGTCGGACACGCGGACGTAAACCGTATAAGATTTCGTCGTTTCGTAATCGAGAGTGTCGGTGAGAATCAATTTTCCGCTAAGAGAATCAACGGCAAAGACAGTCGTTTTCGTCACCAGTTGATATTTCAATTTTCCAAATTCTGCAATGTGGAGCGAATCCGGATCTGACGCTAAAACTGTGCCGACGACAGTTCCCTTCTTCGCATCTTCGGCAATCTTAAATGTCGTATCGGGCGCAACAGGCGCTTCGTTCACATCTTTGATATGAATCGTCACCGGAATCGTATCCGAATTCAAAAGACCATCCGACGCGTAAATGAAAAGGGTAAAAGTCGTGTCTTTGGATTCATAATCCAAGGCATTCTTTTTCACCGTAATTTTTCCCGAAATGGAATCCATCGTAAAGAGCGCGGAATCGCCCGAAGCGATGTAATAATACGGAATATCGCCTTTCTGTTTATCCGAAGCGTGGACAATTCCAACCGAATCGCCGATTGGACTATTTTCGTCTTCGTTAAAACTGTAAGCGGTTTTATCGAAATACGGCGGCGTATTAAAGTCCACATCTTTGATTTTTAAAGTAAAGTAACCGGTGCGCTTATTGCCTTTGAGAACGGCACCGCTCATATTAAAGACGTAAAGTTTGAAAGTTTCATCGCCTTCGATTAAGTCGTCTTTTTTCGGCGTGACCATCACCGGAGACGTCGGCAGTTTATGCCCCGCTTTGAAAGTGACAAGTCCCGAATCGCCCACAACGGTGCCGTTAGATTTTACCGTGCAAAGCGGCATACCAGCGGTAATAAAGTCGGCTTTATTCGCCAAATGCACCGCATTCGAATCAGCGAGATTGCTGAGCGCAAAGCAATAATTGAATTCCACCGCTGTCGTCGGCGCATCGGAAAGTGTGATTTGCACTTGTTGCGGACGATCGTTTTCGATAAAGGTTCCAGCGCCCATCGCGGTCGGGTCAATGTCCAAAATAGGCGGATCAAAAGGCACATAACGGAAGTCGCCTTGCACGTCGGCATCAAAATAAAGATTTTCAGCGACGACTTGGCCAGCTAATTTAAAATGGCCTGCGACATGAAAGGAATCCGCGGTTATCCAAGAGCCTTGGAAGTTTGCATCGACCCAATAATTCCATAGAATAGGCTGCGGCGTATAAAAAAGTAAATTACCGCTGTATTCTTTATTCGTCAAATACGAGAAATTTGCCGAATCCGACAAATCCCATTCCATTTTCGTTTTATCGAATTTCGTCGTCTCCGAAGCGTAAACCACTTGAATTCGCATATCGCTTACAGAGTTGCTAAAATCAAAACCGTTCTTTGAGAAAATACGCGTAAGCCTTCCGCCGGGAGGCATTAAGAAATACATTTTCTTGTGATTGGTGCAAGAAATTTTAATATGATCCACATACTTGTCAAATGTTCCAAATTCATTCGTGACAACGGAATCAGGCGGCACATGAATATACAAGACTTCGTCCGGAGAACAACTCGTCATTTCAATCGATTCATCGGACCAAGTTGAAGCGACCCAAACCGAATCTTGCGGAAGAACAGGAACATTCAAATGCGCATCCACTTCGGGAACCGATTCGGGGCATTGATCATAATTCATTTTTTCGTAAATGGAGCCGCCACTTTTGCGGACGCCTTCTGCCCAAAGATTCTTATTGCCTTCATATTGCCCGCGGATATTCCCTTTCACGCAATAATCGCCTTCAAAGACATTATCGTCTTGCAAAGTCACTTGCATATCGCCGAGAACGCGGACCGGTCCCGTCGTCAAAGTATCATAACCGCCGTTATTAAACTTAAAATTACCGCCGACTAAAGTCGGGCCACCGATATGATGATGCTGAAAGTTGACGATAAAATCACCGTCGGCAGTGCCATTGTAACCGGTATTATCCGAAATAGAAATATTTCCATTGGAATAGGTGAGCGAATGCGTTCCCCATACCTTATACTTCATCAAGCTTTCCCAATAAGCTTGCTGTTCTTCGGCTCTGTCGTCTGCTGAATTTCCGAGTGAAGTAAAATACAACGGCGCAACCGATGCGCCCCACGCACATCCTGCAACCAAAAACAGCCCCGAAAAGAGCCTCTTTAAGTTTTCATTAACCATAACACTATCCCTAGTTACATCCTTATCTTTAAAATATAAATTTTTTGAAACATTATTTAACTTTATTTACAAACCGCGTTAAATTTCGCTATTTTCCGCCGTATTTCGTAACATTTTCAGTAAAATGTGATTTAAATCTCGTTTTTTTACTGCAGTTTATCCGCAGAATTTTCCCGTTTTCAATTTTTCGCAAAATTTAAGCCAAAAATTCCCCGCTTTTTGCAAAATTTTTCTATCATTCGGATTCCTCAGACCCCTTTCAATGATTCTTTGCAGGCAAATCGCCAGGGCGAAAGCAGCAACGGACTTGTGAATTTTTATGTGAATGGGTAGTCTGAGGATTTTTTTGTTCCAATAATTTTTCCTTTCTAATTTTACTTCATGTTTCTCTGGACGCTTCGCCACACAAAGCCTTATAATCCAAAAGACGTCTGCTATGGGCGCTCGGATTTTGATGTTTCCCCTTCTTTTGCAAGCGAATATCCGCCCGCGGTGCAAGTACTCCAAGAAGATGCCAAGGCAACGCGACTTTTTTCGAGTCCGCTTTTGCGCTGCTATAGACTCGCGGAAAAAGTTTCGGAAGCAGTCCATTTGCCGATTGAAAAAGCCGAAGCGCTTTATGAATTGAATTTTGGTTCGTGGGAAATGGTCCGGCTCGCGGACGTTCCGAAAAACGAAATGAACGCTTGGAAAGCAGACTTTCGCGGTTACCGCTTTCCCGGCGGCGAATCTTTTCACGATATGGATATTCGCGTTGGGAAATTTTTAACGGAGCTTCTCTTAGAAGAAGAAAAATCGGGCGAAGAATCCGGAATCATTTTTGTGACTCACGCTGGCGTTATCGCATCGATTGAACATTCTGTCTGCGGCGTTCCCGATTCGGATTTTATTGAAGGCGCTTTTCCGTATGCGATGGTCACCCGTTTTCGTTTGCATTTGGAGAACGGAAAGCCCCGCGGGAATTTTGAAACTCTCTACGGTGGCATTGAGCAAAATTCGTTAGCCGAATACGTGAAAACTCTTTAAGATTTTTTCTGCGTTAAAAGTCGAATGTAATCGCGGCCGAAATGCCGCCTTGAAAATCGGGTCCGAGCGCAAAGTGTGCGGGACTATCAAAGTCGCTCATCATCGCATCGACGACGGCATCTCCGATAGAATACAGATAAATTAACACCATTCCCCAAATATATTGGTTTCGATTTTTGCGGTAATATAAAATCTGTTCGTTAATTTTATCCATATCTTCGTGAGTGGGATCTTCTTTTTCTAATGCGTGTTTTCTATCCAAGTAATAATTGATGACATGTTGCCGAGAAGCCATACTGACCGAAGCGCCGAGAAGTCCCATGTATAAAAGTCCCGCTTTTCCGTATTCGCGGTTGTAAATTTGACCCCAGCCGGGCACGAAGGAACGAAGCAATGTTCCGAGGACAGGACGATATTCGACGCTGTGTCCTTGATTGTTTACCCAAATGCCGTAAGCGTCGAAAAGGCTGTAAATGTGCACGCCGATGAGCCAAGTGAGTTCGGACTTTCGCAAATCTTCTTCTTCGATTTTATGGTCGCTGTAATCGCGGATTTGTTCGGCAAATTGATTGCGCTTTTTCTGAAAATAGATGAGACTATCGCGGTTATGCAAAATGCGTTTGGTGTAAACCATTACCGAATCTTGATATTCCCGCGCTTGCTTAAAACGTCTGCGCTTTTGCGTTTTTTTGTTGATGAAAACTTCGTAGGTAAGCGCGAGTTCGACTGCGGTAATAAAACCGCCGCGGATATAATGCCCCGTATAATACTGCCCGCCGCCCGGGAAAATGCCGAGCATTAAAGTCATCGGAAGCGATTGATGATTTGTGCTCACATCCCATTCGTAAGTCGGAAGCGAATCGATGCTGTTCACGCCGGTCTTTCCTTTTGCCGCAATGACTGGCGAAGGAATTTCGCTTTCACTTTCGTCTTCCATTTCCAAATCAAAATTCGGAACAGTTTCTGCATTTTCGGTTTGCTCGGTTGACGCTTTTTCTTTTTCGGGTTCGGCTGCAAAAATCTGATCCGAAAAGACCAGAATCACCGCCAGAAGAAAAAGGCAAATTTTTGAAAAACGCATTATCCCAAATTTAACAAAGAGAACGATTGCACTTTACCAACTTCCGCCGACTTGAAAGAAATAATGATAATCATCGAAATCAGAGAAATCGCTAAAATCTTTTGCCGAAATTATTCGACTCATTCCCAAGCGCAAATCGAGAGAACGATAAGCGAAGCGCAGAAGCGGTTCAAAAAGGAATCGATCTGCTGCTAAATCGACAGAAGGATTTTCTTCGAAGTCGCGCATGTAAGCCGCGAAAACCCAAGCGCCGACAAAGCCTGCGTGAAGTCCGAAATGTGCGCGGGCAACGGCGTAATGATGCGATGCGATTTCCGAAAAATTCCACGTCGCATTCCACGGAGAAATCGCCGGATGTAAACGATACCAATTATCGACCGCAAGCGCCGTTTTTTCCGAAGAAACTTGGAGCGGATCTGGATACACATAACCTTCGCCCGATTTCCGTCGAATGTTCACACCGCCCGCAGCGCCTGCGCCGAGAGTGAAAAAAGAAAGCGGAGAAATTTCGCCTTCGGCATCAAAGGTCGATGAAATATAAAGCGGCGCATCGCCAAATCCCGCAGCCGTTAAATTCACCGAACGCAAACCGAAATTGCCGCGCAGACGATATCCGCTTTCGCCGAACCATTCTGCAAAATTTTCACTTTTGCGTTCTACCGTTAAATCTGGAGAAAGCGAATTGACATGCAACGTTCCAAATTCTTCTTGTTCCGCGGTTTTAAATTCCGATTCGCCGAGAAGAATGCTCACTTTTACATCGGCAAAATTTTGCTTCATCGCAAAGCCAAAAGTCAAATCATTTTCGCGGACTTCGTGAATTTTCAAATTTTCATCGAGCTCCGAAAAGTAACTTTTGAGCGGACGCTTTTTTGAAATATTTCCGGAAAGAAAAAGATCGCCTTTGCCCGAAAGCATGCCGCGGATGTGCACCGCGGGGCGCACCGCATACGAATATTCGCCGACAAAAGCATCGAGAGAAAATGCGTATTCAAATTGATCGATGTAACGGAAATCCATTCCCGCATAAGCGAGAGGTCCCGAAATATTGGAGCCGAAACCGCCGACGCGAAATTCGAGAACCGATGACGCAAATCCCGAAACTTTTGCGATGCCAAGAGAATCCATCGCAATTTGCACAGAATCATAAAACGGCGACTGTTCCATTTTTTTCAGAAAATTTTTGGGCGCTTGCATTCCCGTATCAGCGGGATTCCAAAACGAAGAAATGTGCGAATAATAAGCCGACGAAAAATTTTCAAAAGACGGCTCGATTTGAAAGCGCGGAAGAATCGAATCTTTCGCAGCGGAACGATCGCGTTCTTCGTTAACAATCGCTGCGAATTCCCCGCGTTTTTTTTCGACATCGGCGTAGCCCGTTTGCATAAGCGCAAGCGGAGAATCTTCGGAAAAAGAATGCGGACGAATGAGAACGATGGGAGCCGCAGAATTTTCTTTGCGCAAGTGAATTTGTTCTAATTCATTTTCAAAGCCCGCGATAAGAAACGGCGAATCTTTCCCATTATTTCGCAGCGGATGCGCTGACACATAAATGGCCGCGGACGAATCGGCGGGAAGAAATGTCGGACAATTTTCGCC
>SAMEA104315433__coassemble_524_pt1 | contig 17569 bp, 18 predicted proteins | sample SAMEA104315433__metabat2_low_PE_037 | metagenome-assembled genome bin SAMEA104315433 (sample SAMEA104315433) | gut metagenome | biome: Monkey gut; feature: monkey-associated habitat; material: faeces | place: China | collected 2013 | reverse complement strand
AGCTCTTTTTTTAGCTAACAAAAACTAAATGACACAGTTTATTTGACAGAACCGAACGATTGAAAGTGATATACAAAAAATTATTAGAGTACGTGACTAGAGCTATCGATTTGAATACGGGAGTTGTGATTGAATTGTGAAAACAATAAGACAACTTACAAATAAGCTGATTGCGACTTACATCAACTCAAGCCTTTACATTTAGGCATGATTTATAAGTGGGTACACAATGCCTACATTCTATTGCATTTTGATACATTTTAGATTATATTTCAATATAGTTTTAACATTTGAGGTTCATAATGTCTACATCAGTTTTACAAATACGTTTGGATGACCGTTTTAAAAAACAGGTTTCCGACTTATTTGATCGTCTGGGAATGGACCTGCCAACAGCGGTACGCATTTTTTTCAAACAAGCTCTTGTAGAAGATGGCTTGCCATTCGAGGTTAAAGCACATTCCACAGCAAGGATGAGTAAAGAATCTAGAGAATTACTTGCAGCGATGCATGCACTAAACGAAGAGGCTCATCAAAATGGTGTCGCTGGAATGAGCGAAGATGAGATTGAAGCCGAAATTAAAGCGGCGCGTTCCGAAAGGAAAAAAAGAAAATGATTTTTGCAGTCATTGACACAAACGTGATTGTATCAGCGGCACTAGCTAAATGTTCCGAATCATCAACCCCCTATTTGATTTTTGATGGAATTTTAAATAATTCCTTCACTCCTATTGTAGATGATTTCATTCTTGATGAGTATCAAGAAATTCTTTCGAGAACAAAATTTCATTTTACCAAAGAGAAAATTAATTTTTTCATAAATGCCTTCTTAAAAAAGGCCATCAATGAGCCTGTTCCAAAAACAGGCATCTCTTTACCCGATAAGGATGACATCATTTTCTTTAATGTAGCCGTTGCACATCAAAATAAAAATGCTTATCTTGTATCGGGAAACATTAAACATTTTCCGAATTGCCCTTTCGCAATTCGCCCTCATGATTTTCTTGAAAGCAGACACCCACAGGAAGTGTGGTATGTTAATGAAAAACTCGCTAACTATGATATTAGTGGGTTACTTGCAGCGATGCGTGCACTAAACGAAGAGGCTCATCAAAACGGCGTTGCTGGAATGAGCGAAGAAGAGATTGAAGCCTAAATTAATGCGGCGCGACTCGCTAGAAAGCACAAACAATGACTTCCCTAAACAAATATTGCACTTGCACGGCGAAGGTGGATTCATCGGATGAATTTGTCGGAATCCGTTACGAAAATGGATCGTTGAAAATTCATTTTCCGCTGGGTTATTTTCAAGATGACGATGCAATTCAGAATTTGCAAGACGATGAACTTCGCGAACATATTTCTACGCTGTTTTCCGTTTTGGCAGACGATTCGTTGACTGATGAAAACGAAAATTCTACGCTCTCTAATTGCTTAGAAGACGAAAATGAAGTGCGATTCCCGATGCGTTCATACTTGAATGTGATTCGAAATTTTATGGACTTCGGTTATTATGCAGAACACGAAACGCAATATAAGCAAGGCGCGCATGGTAAAATCCATTGGGGAAAAACCATCAAGATGACGCGCGCAGCCATCAGCGAAGACGAACAAAATCTTGTTTACTTAAACCCGATTGCGCGCCATGTGGATTACAATGAAAACGAGCTGATTACACTTGTGCATAAATTCTGCGTTTACGATGCAATACAAAAACTAGGCTTTATTTTTGGAATTGAAATTCAGGAGGAGCCGCCCCTCGACTTTGATTACGAGCTTTTCAATTCCGTCTTGCAATCCAAAATTTCGAAGACATTCAACGACCGCAATTTGAATTTATTCCTAGACTTAGAACGCATCGTGGAATACCTCGGCGATAAAAATTCTAGAGACAATGCAGATGCGTGCGAATTTTACTTTGGCGTTCAAAAATTTGCGCCTGTTTGGGAAGCGATGATTGATAGAATTTTCGGGACGGTTCAAAATAAGAGCGAGTACAATCCGCATTTAAAATATGCGCCCGAAAATTCTTGCGAAGAAAATCTCAATAACGATGGCGATACCGGCGAAAGCCTTCGCTCTACGCTTCGCCCAGATACAATCATGCAGCAGGGCTCATCTTTTTTTATTCTCGATTCCAAATATTACAAGTTCGGTTTCACAAAAAATCCCTCGCACTTGCCAGGCGCAGAATCTATCTGCAAGCAAATGGCTTACGCTGAATATGTTGAAAAAACTAAGAATCCAAGCTGCGTGTACAATGCCTTTGTCATGCCTTATTGCGCCACAAGTTTTAACGCTCCCTTTGCCATGAAGCGCGAAGGCTATGTTTACGGCGACTGGAAAAATATCAGCGATTCCGCGAAGCCTTATCACAAAATCGCCTGCGTTTTACTCGATGTCAAAACGGTGATGAATAATTATACGAGCAACAAGTTTGCAAAAGAAAAATTGGCCGAACTGATTCAAAAGCGCTGACGAAATCATTGATTTTACAGAAAGAAATTTACATATCCGTAAAATTGGATAATATCCCATTTTATTAAATCCTTTAACGAAAGAAATCCTTTGGACTTTTTCTACATTTCTCGTGTAAACATGACGTTTGCCTGCGATGCATTCGTCTTTAGTCGAAAAGGTAATTTATGAATATTCTCGTCATCGGTAGCGGCGGTCGTGAAAATGCGATTGCACTCGCTGTGAAAAAATCTCCGCTTTGTACGAATTTGATTTCGGCTCCGGGAAATCCGGGTATGGAACGCTTGGGCAAATGCATTCCCGTTGACGTTTCAAATCCGAATGCGATTGCGGATCTCGCTGAAAAAGAAAAAATTGATTTGACCATCGTAGGGCCAGAAGTTCCGCTGGTGAATGGCGTCATCGATGAATTTCGGAAGCGCGGACTGCGCGCATTTGGCCCGGTGAAAGGGGCTGCAGCGCTCGAAGGCAGTAAAGCGTTCTCCAAAAATTTCATGAAGAAATACGGCATCCCGACAGCTGCTTATGAAACCTTCACCGATTTAAATGCAGCGCTTGAATTTTTGAAAGCGCATCCGGCTCCGATTGTTGTCAAAGCTTCGGGCTTGGCTGCGGGCAAAGGCGCTGTCGTTTGCATGACGGATGCCGAAGCGATTGCTGCGGTCGAAGAAATGCTCGGCGATAAAGCGGTCTTTGGCGAATCGGGAAAAACGGTCGTCATCGAAGAATTTATGGAAGGCGAAGAAGCTTCGCTCTTTGCGGTTTGCGATGGCAAAGATTATGTGTTGCTTTCTTCGGCACAAGATCACAAGCGCGTCTTTGACGGGGACAAAGGTCCGAATACGGGCGGAATGGGCGCTTATACGCCGGCTCCTGTCGTAACCGATGAAATTCTTGCGACGGTAAAATCGCAGATTATCGAACCGACTCTCCGCGGGATGATCGCCGAAGGTTCACCTTATACAGGCGTTCTCTATGTGGGAATTATGGTGACGAAGAATGGCCCGAAAGTCGTGGAATACAACTGCCGTTTGGGCGACCCCGAATGTCAAGTGGTTCTGCCGGCTTATGACGGCGACGTTCTCGCTCTTTTTGACGCCGCCGAAAAAGGTGAACTCAAAAACTTTAACGCTCCGAAAGCGCCGAAAGGTTCCGCAGCGATTGTCGTCATCGCAAGCGAAGGTTATCCGGGCGCTTATCAAAAGGGCAAAGAAATCTCGGGCATTGAAGACGCAGAAGCCATTGGCGCAATGGTCGTTCACGCGGGCACCAAGATGCAAAATGGAAAACTCGTCACCGCAGGCGGTCGCGTTCTTGGCGTCGTCGGCGTTGGCAAAGATTTGCAAGCGGCACTCGATAAAGCTTACGAAGGCTGCGCAAAAATTCACTTTGACGGAGCATTCTTCCGCAAAGACATTGGACAAAAAGGACTCGCAAAATGCAAGAAGTAAAAAATCCCTTAGTCGGCATTGTCACGGGCAGTGCCTCGGACAAACCGATTGTTGATAAAGTCACAAGCATTCTCGATGAATTCGGAGTCGCTTGGGAATACAATGTTCTCTCTGCACATCGCACGCCGAATAAAACCGCCAAGTATGCACGCGAAGCCGAAGGTCGCGGAGTGCAAGTGCTAGTCGGAATCGCCGGCCTTGCCGCAGCTCTTCCGGGAACATTAGCCGCGCACACGACTCTTCCGGTGATTGGCGTTCCAGGTGACGGCGGTCCGCTTTCGGGAGTGGACGCTTTGCATTCTATCGTGCAAATGCCTTCGGGAATTCCGGTGGCGACGGTCGGAATCGGTAATGGGAAAAATGCCGCTTATCTCGCGATTGCAATTCTCGCTCTTTCGCACGCAGATATTCGTCAAAAGCTCGCGGACTACCGCAAATCTTTAGGCGATATTTAATCGTATGTTCAAACGCTTTTTCTTTTGTCTTGTGACGTTTGCCGCATTTCTCTTTGCCGAAAATGCGCCGCAAGCGCCGTGGACAAAAGGAGAAGAACTTTCGTTTCGTTTGAGCTGGGGAATTGTTTCGGCGGGTTCTGCCGATATGAAAGTGATTCCGCTTCCGGATGGAAAAATTCAATTTGAAAGCATCGCCCGCAATAATGGCGCATTCAAATCCATTTACCCGGTGGCAGATACTATTCGCACGATTTCTGTGGGCGAAAATTTCCTCCCCGAATCCTTTCTGCAAATCCTAAACGAAGGCAATTACCATAAAACCGCACAAATTCGATTTGACCGCAAACAAAAAACGGCGCGCCTTTCGGATACGGTTTTTGTAAACGCCAAACGCGATGAAGTCAAAACGCGAGTCGATACGACGATTTCGTTAAACGGTTACGAACATTGCATTATTTCGGCGTTTTACCGCGTTCGGAATATGGATTTGACCGGGAAAAAGGATACGTATTTTTCGGCGGTCAGCGGGAAAAAACGGTATTCTCTGCGGGTCATCGTCCACGGCAAAGAAAAAGTGGAAACGGATCTCGGCGAATTTGATTGCATCAAAGTGGAACCGGTTCTCGGCGATGACGGTGCCTTCAAAGCGGCGGGAAGACTTTTCATTTGGCTAACCGACGACGATCGTCGCTTGCCCGTTTTAATGCGTGTGAAAATTCCTATCGGTTCAATTAAAGGCGAATTGACCCATTTTCGGCAAGGAAAGACTCTGTAAACGGATTTTTGCGAAGTCTATTTTCTTTTTACATAAATAATTGAGCATATAATCCCAAGAATAAACTATATTCAACACGGAACTGTTCTATCTCTAAAAATAGAGGCTCTTTAGAAATGTTAAAAAAAGTTTGCATCCTGTTTTTTGCCATGGCTGTTGCCAGCTTTGCACAAGACGACTTTGCGTCTAGTGATGACGAAGGCGCAGTCCAGACGCCGGCATCGTATGAAGATGACGATGGAGAATCGGCAACAAATTCTCGTGCTGCGGATCGTGCGAAACGCCGTGAATTTGAAAAAGACCAAAAGTTGGATGAATTTGCAAATAACATCCGCCGTCGTGACTGGCTCAAAGACCGTTTGATTTTCCAACTCGGTATGGGTTCTCGTCAGCCGGTGATGGGCGAAACCGGACTCGGTATGGGCTTCGGCTTTGGCGCTGAATATATCACTCGCTGGCATTTGGGTTTATACGGCTCCTTCGGCTTTGTCCCGAGCGGCGATGACCCAGACTTCTCGGACTATAAATTGGAAGGCGGCACCGGTTGGAAGGTCGGTTTGAACTATTATCTCTTCCCAAAGAATCCGCTCCACTTGGGCTTCTCGGTTTCTTATGGTACGGTTTACTACGACCACGATATTACCGCCGACGAATCCAACGATTATACGCGTGAATTGTTGATGACGAATGGTTTCCAATTTGACGTTCTTATCACTTACCTCACAAATGAATGGTATTATCTGCAGTTTGCAATCGGTATGTATTATGCGCCGGATGCACACGATGATTCGCACAAGAAGAATATGCAAGGTGAAACAATTTCGCGCGTCATCGATGACGATGGCATTTCGAAATTCGGCTTGGTCTTTGGCATTACCATCGGCTTTGCTCTCCCGGAATTCTTCCCGGATGCAACGGAAATTCGTCGTCGCGAACGCGAAAAGAAATACTCCGAAGAAGAATAAATTCTTCGCAGAAAAAGGCGCCCTGTCGTGTTGAACGGCGGGGCATTTTTTTATCTTGTTTTCGTTCAACTTTCGGATTTTATTTTATGCTTTCTCAAAATCAATCGTTCTTTTTTGTCGGCGTTGCAGGCTCGGGAATGAGCGCAATCGCTGAATATCTCGCGGGCAAAGGCTTTTCGGTTTCGGGCTCGGACCGCAAATTTTCAAGTGCTGAAGGTGATCATGTGCGTGCGCAATTAGAAGCTTCGGGAATTAAAACTTTTCCGCAAGATGGTTCTGGCGTGCAAAAAAATTTGACGGCTATCGTCGTGAGCACTGCGATTGAAGAATCAAATCCGGATTTAAAACGCGCGTTAGAACTCGGCGTTCCGCGTTTGCATCGTAGCGAAATGCTCGCCCAAATTTCGGAAAGCGTTAAAACGATTTGCGTGAGCGGAACCAGTGGAAAAAGCACGGTCACCGGGATGATTTGGCATATTTTGAATTATGCGAAACTTTCGCCGTCCATTCTTTCGGGCGCAGGACTTGTGACTTTAGAAAAGCAAGGAAAAATCGGAAACGCAGTCGCGGGAAATGGCGAATGGCTTGTCGCCGAAGCCGATGAAAGCGATGGCACTCTCGTGCGGTATTCGCCAGAAATCGGCGTGATTTTAAATATCGGAAAAGACCACAAAGAAATTTCAGAATTGCAAAAAATTTTTGCGGAATTTTCGAAAAATATTACGAGCAAAAATAAAACGCTAATCGTTAACGAAGCCGATGAATTGGCGAATGCCTTTAGCGTGAATCATTTAAAAGATTTTGGGCTCGAAGCGAAAGCGGGCGTGCAAGGAATGGATTTTAAACCGGAAGGTTATGCGATTCGTTTTCGGGTTCGTCACGGAGGCGAACTCGTGCAATTTAAAGTGCCGCTTCCCGGTTTTCACAATATGATGAACGCACTCGCTGCGGTTGCGGTGGCAATTCAAGTCGGCGTGCCTCTTCGCAAATGCGCAGATGCGCTCGAATCGTTTGAGGGCATTCACCGGCGTCATCAAATCGTCGGATGTTTTAAAGGCGTCACGGTTGTCGATGACTTTGCGCATAATCCCGCAAAAATTGCAGCGAGCATTCACGCGGCGCAGGATTTTACAGCGGGACGCGTCATCGCTTATTTTCAACCGCATGGATTTGGCCCGACGCGATTCTTGCGCCATGATTTGGTCAAAGCGATGCAAGAAAGTTTGCGCGCACAAGATGCGATGTTTTTGAGCGAAATTTATTATGCCGGCGGAACGGTAACGCGGGATATTTCTTCGGGCGATTTAGTGAATGATTTGACCGCAAAAAATGTCCAAGCGTATTTTTACGCTGACCGAAATGAATGCGGCAAAGCGATGGTGCAATTTGCCAAAGAAGGTGATACGATTCTCGTGATGGGCGCACGCGATCCGAGCCTTTCGGCCTTTGCAAAAAATCTTGGCGAGGAACTTTCGAAATGAGTGAACAAAATAATCGTTATCAAAAAGCGATGAATCGCTTGGAAGAAATTTTAACGAAAATTGACCAAAGCGATGTGAGCGTTGACGAACTCGCAAGCCAAGTAGAAGAAGCGACGAAACTTCTCCGAGAATGCAAAGTGATTCTTTCGGAAACCGAGAAAAATGTGCAAAAAGCACTTTCGGATTTGAACGAAGAAACGGCGAAGGATTCGAATAACGGATGAGCGAATCGCTGAAAGTCGAAAACATCTCGGTTTATTATCCGATGCGAAGCGGCGTGTTTTCGCGGGTTTCGCATTATTTTAAAGCGGTGCAAGATGTTTCGTTTACTTTAGAAGCGGGCGAAATTTTAGCGGTCATCGGCGAATCGGGCTGCGGAAAAAGTACATTAGCGCAAGCGCTTGTCGGACTTTTGCCGTGGCATTCGGGCTCTTATTCTGTTTTTGGAAAATCGGTGGATGTTAAAAATCCGAAAGCATTTTCCGAAGTCCGCAAATCGGTGCAGATGGTTTTTCAAGATCCTTTTTCCAGTTTAAATCCGCGGCAAACCGTTTCGCAGATTTTAACTTTCCCGCTGATGGCGCAAGGAATTTCAAAAAAAGAAGCGCAGAAAAAAGCGGAGCAAGAATTGGAATGGGTTGGGCTTCCGACAGATTCTTTGGAACGTTTTCCGCATGAATTTTCGGGCGGGCAACGGCAGCGCATCGGCATTGCGCGCGCACTCATGGTCGATCCCAAAGTGATTATCGCCGACGAAGTGACGAGTGCTCTCGACGTTTCGGTGCAAGCACAAGTTTTAGAATTGCTTCAAAAATTGCGAAAGGAACTCGGCATTTCTCTCGTCTTCATTTCGCACGATATTCTCCTCGTGCGTTCTTTTGCAGACAAAGTCATCGTCATGTACAAAGGCAAAAAAATGGAAGAGGGAAATGTGCAAGATGTTTTAGTGAATCCGAAACATCCTTATACGCAAGCGCTCATCGCAAGTGTTCCCACTTTGGATTTTGATAAACCGCCGAAAGTTCCTGAGATGATGGATTTTTCTGTATGAAAAAAAATGCAACGGTCATTCTGCGGATGGAAAAAATGGCGCAGGGCGGCGATGCGATTTCGCATTTAGAAGATGGTCGAATTTGTTTTGTTGCAGGCGCACTTTCGGGAGAACTCGCCGAAGTTGTTTTAACGCAAAACAAAAAAGATTACGCCAAAGGATTTGCTCAAAAAATTCTCGAAAGTTCTGCGGAACGTGTAACGCCTGCGTGTCCGCTTTACGGAAAATGCGGCGGTTGTTCTTTGGAACACGCATCGTTTGCATTTCAACTCGAAATGTATCGTAGCGCGGTCGAAGAACTCTTTCGGCGATTTGCCAAAACGGAATTGCCCGCAGGTTGGAAAATTCACAGCGGAAATCCTTACGGATACAGAAATCGTGCGCGTTTAGTGCGAGCGGGAAATGGTTACGGTTTCCGCGAAAATCAAAGTCATCGCATTATTCCGATTTCGCATTGTAAAATTCTTTCGCCCGCATTAAACCGTTTTCTCGCCGACGGAAAATTTCCAAAGGTCGAAGAAATTTCTCTCTTCGATAATGGCAAAGGAAAAGTTTCGTATTTCTACAAAGGCATGCGCGAAAGTGAATTTCAAAAGTTTGCGCAAAATACGGTGCAGATAAATGATGTGAAAATTTCGATGGATTCCGCGTGCTTTTTTCAATCGAATTTAGAAGTGCTTCCAGAATTGGTTAACGCAGTCGTTGAATCGGCGGGCTCGGGAAATTATCTCATCGATTTATTCAGCGGCGTCGGATTTTTCGCTTCGATTTTGCAGAAAAATTTTAAGCGCATCGTGACTGTAGAACGCGAAGAAAAAGCGCTCGTTCATGCGAATCAAAATGTTCCGTCTGCAAAAAATATTTCGTCGCCGGCAGAAGAATGGCTTTTGCAAAATGACGCATCGGGCGCAGATGTTTTAATTGTAGATCCGCCGCGGACAGGACTTCCGCCGTCTGCGTTAGATGCAATCGTTCAAGCGAAGCCGAAAAAATTACTTTACATTTCTTGCGACCCCGCGACCCTTGCACGCGATTTTCGAAAATTTTCAGAAAGCGGATTTTCCATTGTGCGCGCCGAAGGTTTTGCGTTTTATCCGCAGACGCCACATTTTGAAATGTTCTTAGAACTTTGTGCAAAATCCAATTTGGAAATTTTGTAATTTATAGAAAGACGCAAGTTTTATTACGAGGATTTTATCATGAAAAATTTGACTTGGTTGATTGCATTGATGGCGATGGCATTTTTTGCTTGTTCATCGGAACCGGCGTCGATTGTAACCGGAAAAGAATTTATTCAGAATCGTTCTGCGGTCGCAGACACGGCGAGCATTTTTCATAGCTCGGATCCGTTTGTGATGCAGCTTCGCTACGGCAAAGCATTTGACTTTGCTAAAGTAAAATGGGAAATCGTCGATGCAAACGGAAAAGTGGTGAGCTCTAAAACGAGTGCGGTCAATAACAAACAAGATTCTTACACGGTGATTGTTTCGTCGGTGCGTCACGGCGGTATCGCTAGCGCAGCAGAAATTTTCCGCGCCAAAGAAGGAACATTTACGATTCGTTTTACCAATGCAGATGCGGGAACGCCGATTTTAGAAAAGCAAGTGCAAGTGGTTTTGAACAGCCAAAAAATCGGAGAATAATTCGCGCGCATGAAAAATTATTGCTTAATCGCTTTAACGGCTTCGGCATTTTTCGCTTGCTCTTCGGATGTCGAAGTCAATTATCGGCTTTCGAAAAATGTTCCCGTTGAATTGTATGTGGAAAGCACTTATTCGACGATTGATTTGAACGGAATTGAACGCGTCGGAACGATCGTCGCCGATTATGTGCATCTCGATTATTCGCAAAAAGGCGATACGCTAATTATTCAGCGCAATTTTGAAATCGATAAATCGCGCGGTTATTTGAAAAATTCGCATCCGGCAGAATTGCAGTGGCGACTCCCGCAAGTGGTGACGAAAGGCATTGCCGAACGCACAGTCGCTGTAGAAGGCTTTGACGAATACGATTCTCTTTTGTATCGCATTCCGATGCCAACGCGCTGGCGCGATCAACTTTTGAATCCCGATTACCGCAAACATTTAGAGCGTCAAGAAAAGCATCGCTACGAAATGGATCATTTGCTCGTTGGAAAAATTCCAGAAAAAGGAAATATCACGCAGCTTTTAAAAGAGCGCGGACGATTAAAATTTGCGCTCATCCAAGTCGATCCTGTCGTGACCGATGGCTTTCACAATTTGGATAAACGCCAATGCTTCGGTTACACGGTTTACTTCAAAGAAAAAGAAAGCTTCCCGTATTACATTTGGGAACAGCACGTCAACAGTAAAATCGGCACCGAAAAATTCCAAGCATATCATACGGGGCTCAAAGCCGAATATGAAACCGCTTATTGGGTAACTCTTGATCCCGAAACAGGCGTGCCTTGCCAAGAGCGCGAAGTCAAAGCGGGAATTCATACGATGGTCAATCCGAAAACCGGCGACACCGCGACATTTAAAAGCAACACAACTCTCGAACGCCTTTACACGGTCAACGATACGCTGGAAACGAAATGAAAATTTTCCCTCTTTTCTGCGTGAGCGCATTTTCGTTTTTGCTTCTCGCTTGTAGCAGCACCAAATCGGCGCAGCAAGTGATGGCCGAAGATCGCGCTTATATGTATAAAGAAGCGTATAAAGCGTATATCGATGCCGAAAATAAATATCTGAATTTGCTTTTTAACATCGAGCGTTTGCCCGAAGAAGAAGAACTTTGGATAATGAAGCGCGAACAAATGCGGGAATTGGAACAGCTCAAAGCGAGCATGCTCCAAGCGCGTGGGGAACTCGACGAATCGCTTCAAGATTGGGAAAAATATTTAGCGGAATTGCAAAAAGAAACCGCAGCCGCAGCGGCGACAAAGCGGGCTCATTTCCGCGATCCGAACGATGCGCGGACTTCTCCGGGACAATTATTACCGGGCGAATTTGAAAGCAAACTGCGCTAACGGGAGAAAGTTTTGATCGGAGTTTTTGACTCGGGATTTGGCGGCCTTACAATCTTTCACGATTTGCGAAAGGCTCTTCCTGCGTATGATTTCGTCTATTTGGGCGATAATGCGCGGGCGCCTTACGGCTCGCGTCCGTTTGAAACCATTTACCGTTATACTCTCGAAGCGGTGAAAGCATTATTCCGAATGGGCTGCCCCCTCGTCATTCTCGCATGTAACACGGCGAGCGCTCGCGCTCTCCGCACCATTCAACAAAAAGATTTGCCGCAGATTGCTCCCGAAAATCGCGTCTTAGGCATCATTCGTCCGACGGCAGAAGAAGCGGATTCCTTTTCCCGAACGGGACATTTGGGCATTCTCGGCACCGCAGGAACTGTCGTCTCGGGCAGTTATCCGCTCGAAATTCATCGATTCTTCCCGCAGTTAACCGTTACACAGCAAGCGTGTCCGCTTTGGGCAACTCTCGTCGAAAATGGCGAAGTCAATTCCGAAGGAACGCGGTATTTTGTAAAACGCGACATCGACCGTTTGCTTGCGCAGGATCCCAAAATCGATGCGATGCTTTTGGCGTGCACCCATTATCCACTGCTTTATCCGGTTATCCGCGAAGTGGCACCGCCAGAAGTAAGAATTATTTCTCAGGGTGAAATCGTCGCCAAAAAGACGGTGGATTATTTGAACCGGCATCCCGAAATCGAAAAACGCCTAACCCGCGGCGGAAAAGTGGACTTTTTTACCACCGATACCCCCGAATTTTTCAGCAAAGGAGCCAATTTCTTTGGAGAACATAACGTTTTTGCAAAAAATTTATCTTTTTGACGTATAATTTTGTATTTTGCATGGGGAAAAAAACGAACCACCTTTGGTCCGCTTTTGATGCTTTTATCTTGAGGAAATACGAATTATGCCGCAAATACAGATTAACTTAACCGGTTGGCAAGGCTTCCGTGGCAAGAACACGGGCAGTTTGCTTTATGTTGAAACGAGTCATTTGACTGTTGTCCCAGTCCGTGACCAAATGAATGAAAATGGAAAGGGCGCATGTTTCGAACCGAACTATGAAACTTCTACCTACGGTTTTGTTTCGTGCTATAATGTCAAGAATATCAACAAAATTGTGCAGCAGAACAAGAGCCGCTACATTTTGTTTGGAACGCGCTACGAAGGCGGCGATCCGGATTACAAAAACAAGTATCTCATCATGGGATATATGAAAATTATGAATACGAAAGATGTGCGTTCGCGTCACATTCAATCGTATATGGCAAACTCGGGCAAAGAAGAACCCGAATGTATGCTTTTAAAAGAAGACATCGCTGTGCAGGGCCCGATGCATTTTGTTTCTCTTCAAGACGCTTTCGTTTTGACCGACGAACGTTTGAAGGAATGGGGTTATAAAGGCCACGCAAATCGTCAAGCGAAAACCATTTTTAATGAAGAACACACAAAAATCATTTTGGATCATTTGGATTCTCGCGATGATAAAATTGACGAATACATTGCGACAGTGGAAGAATTTAAGAAAGCTTATGCAGCGCAACAAGCCGCAGAAGCTGCAGAATAATTCTGAAGTTGAAAATGTTGAGGCGCCGCAAGGCGCCTTTTTTCGTGGGCAATTTTGAAAATTACTTTTTCCGCGGGGAATTGTGTTTAAAGTAACTGCCGCGGCGTGCACGACGAGATTGTTCACGTTCTTCGGCGCGTTCTTTGCTCGGTTCGTAAGTGCGGCCTTCTTTATACGATGTATGCGAAAGCAGCAACCGCGAGACTTTTCCCATTTTGAGTCGGTCTAAAGTTTTCTCAATCCAAATGCGATTTTCTGGAATGTACCAAAAGAAGAAACGCTTCTGATTATTTTTTTGTTCGGCGGTTTTTGCCACATAAAGCGGGCGACCGTCGGGGAGCATTTCGGCGTAATACATTTCGGTCGCAATCGTCATCGGCGTCGGCGTAAAATCTTGCACTTGCTCCAATTTAAATCCGAGCTGTTTTGTTTCGAGTGCGAGTTCTGCCATATCTTTTTCGGTGCAGCCCGGATGACTCGAAATGAAATACGGAATAATTTGCTGATGCTTTCCTGCGGCTGCGCTTTCTTTGTCGAAGAGTTCTTTGAATTTGTAAAAGAGAGAAAATGACGGTTTGCGGATAAGGCTTAACACCGAATCCGAAGTGTGTTCTGGTGCAACTTTTAAGCGCCCGCTGACATGATTGCGAATGAGTTCGCGCGCATATTCTAAGTGATCGGCGAGAAGGGTTTTGTCTGTCGTTTCTTGTAAAATGAGATCATAACGAACACCGCTTCCGATAAAGAGATGTTTGATTTTTGGATTCTTCGAAACTTCGCGGTAAAGTTCTGTAATTTCGTGATGCCGCGTATTCATATTGTCGCAAATTCGCGGGAAAACGCAACTCGGGCGTGCGCATTTTTCGCAACGGCTTCGGTCTTTTCCTCGCATTAAATACATATTTGCGCTCGGACCGCCGAGATCGCTAATCGTTCCGGCGAATCCTGGCATCTGCGTTACTTTTTCGACTTCGCGGAGAATGCTTTCTTTGGAACGGCTCGCAACATATTTTCCTTGGTGCGCATTAATCGCACAGAAACTGCAACCGCCAAAACATCCGCGGTGAGTTGTAATCGAAAATTTGATCATTTCAAATGCGGGAACAGGTCCGCGTTTTTTGTAGCGAGGATGCGGCGCACGCATATAAGGATATTCAAAACTTTCGTCGAGTTCGCCGTATTCCAAAGGCGGATAAGGCGGATTGATGACGACTGTCGTTTCGCCCGCATCTTGCAAAATCCGCTTCGCATGAATTTTATTGGTTTCAATTTCCGTTTTGCGGAATGCATCAAATTGAGTGCGCTTATTTTGAACGCATTCTTCGTAACTCGGAAGCACCAAATCAACGCAGTCTTTGTTCTTTGGCACTTGACCTTTTGGCACTAAGTAAGCTGTTTGCGGAATCGCATTTAAATTCGAAAAGGGAACGCCTTTTTTGAGAAGGTGTAAAAGTTCCTTCATCGGTTTTTCGCCCATACCGTAGATGAGTAAATCCGCATGAGTCGAAGCTAAAATCGGCGGATAAATTTTATCGTCCCAATAATCGTAATGGCTAATGCGTCGAAGGCTTGATTCGAGCCCGCCGATGACAACGGGAACATCGGGGTAAAGGCGTTTTAAAATTTTTGCGTAAACAGCGGTTGCGCGGTCGGGGCGAAATCCCGCTTTCCCGCCAGCGGTAAAAGCATCATCGCTCCGCAGACGTTTTCCTGCGGTATAATGATTTACCATACTGTCCATTCCACTTGAAATCGCAAAGAATAATCGCGGCTTTCCCAACTTTTTGAAATCGCGCAAATCGTCGCGCCAATTCGGCTGCGGAAGAATCGCGACGCGGTAACCTTCGTGCTCGATGAGGCGCGCCATCACCGCATGCCCAAATGAGGGATGATCGACGTAAGCGTCGGCAGAAATCACGATGACATCGACAAAATCCCATCCGCGGGCTTCGAGATCTTCTTTGGAAATGGGCAAAAATCCGTTGGTTTGCTGCATAGATTAAAGATAGAATTTGCACTGGACGGGCGATTCATTTTATTTCTATTTTTACTTTGCAATTTTTTCTCAAAGGACACAATATGAGCCGTTTGACAGAATCGAATGAATGGAAGGCCCTCCAAGCAAAAGCTCCGGAAGCCCAAAAATGGAATATGCGCGAAATGTTCGCCAAAGATGCAAAGCGTGCTGAAAAATTCAGCGCCGAAGCTTGCGGCATTTTCCTGGATTATTCCAAGAACTTAATCGACGACGATGTGATGGCAAAGCTCCGCGCTCTGCTTCCGTTTGCCAAGTTCGATGAAATGCGCAAGAATTTCTTCTCGGGCGTAAAAATTAACACGACCGAAAATCGCGCTGTTTTGCACACCGCACTCCGTTACAAGGGTTCGGATCCGATTTATGTGGACGGCAAAGATGTGATGCCCGAAGTTCGCAAAGTCCTCGAACACATGAAGGAATTTACGAATCTCGTCCGCAGCGGAAAGTGGCTCGGCTTTACGGGCAAGAAAATTCGCTATGTGGTGAACATCGGAATCGGCGGCTCGGATTTGGGCCCGGTGATGGTGACCGAAGCGCTCCGCCATTATGCAACTCCGGATTCTCCGGAAGTGTATTTCGTTTCGAATATCGACGGCACGCACATGGCAGAAACCTTGAAAAAGGTAAACATCGAAGAAACCCTTTTCATCGTTGCCTCGAAGACTTTCACAACACTCGAAACGATGACGAATGCGAACACCGCAAAAGCTGCTGTGCTCAAGACATTTGGCGGCGACGTCAAATCGATTGCAAAACATTTCGTCGCCCTTTCGACAAACGCCGAAGCGGTCTCGGAATTTGGAATTGACACCGCTAACATGTTCGAATTCTGGAACTGGGTTGGTGGCCGTTATTCTCTTTGGTCTGCTATCGGTCTTTCGATTGCACTTCGCATCGGCTTTGACAATTACATGCAGCTGCACCAAGGCGCATACGAAATGGACGAACATTTCAAAACTGCACCAGTAGAAAAGAACCTCCCGATTATCTTGGCTTTGATCGGCATTTGGTACAACGACTTTATGGATGCACAGTCCTATGCAATGCTTCCGTATGACCAATACATGCATCGCTTTGCCGCTTACTTCCAGCAAGCCGATATGGAATCGAATGGTAAAACCGTTGACCGCGATTCGAAACGCGTCGATTATCAAACCGGTCCGATTCTTTGGGGCGAACCGGGCACGAATGGTCAGCACGCATTCTATCAGCTGATTCATCAGGGCACAAAGATGATTCCGTGCGACTTCATCGCACCGGCAAATTCTCTCAACGCTGTCGGCGATCATCACCGCAAACTCCTCTCGAACTTCTTTGCTCAACCGGAAGCTTTGATGAACGGCAAAACTCTCGCCGAAGCTACCGAAGAACTCCGCAAAGCGGGCAAGTCCGAAGAAGAAATCAAGATGCTCGCGCCGCACAAAGTCTTCGAAGGCAACAAGCCGACGAACAGCATCTTCGTCGATACGATTGATCCGAGAACTCTCGGTTCTCTCATCGCGATGTATGAACACAAAATCTTCACGCAGGGCGTTATCTGGAACATCAACAGCTTCGACCAATGGGGCGTTGAACTCGGCAAGCAACTGGCGAAGAAGATTATCCCGGAACTCGAAAAGGGCGAAAAGGATGCGAACGTGGAACTTTCTCACGATTCGAGCACAAACGGACTTATCCGTTGGTACTTCAAGCATCATCGCTAATCTGATCTGCATCGCAGAAATTTGAAAAGAGAACCTCGCAAGGGGGGCTCTTTTTTTGCAACGAAGCCGCCTTAACATTTCTCATTCCTAAACATCATATCCACTTATCAAGATTGCATTTTATACACAAACGAAGCGCTGAAAAATGCAATCTGCCTAAAAATTTCAGCCAATCAAAATCATCTGATAAATCGTAAAAAATGAGAATAGAAAAATGCCAAAGATATATCTTGGGGCTTGAGGAATGTCGTTTAAGTCAAATTTTAATTTCCACGAAATCGAGGGATTTAAAAAGAGACTGGGTTAAATGCATATACACTTTCACCGCAAAATCGCATTGAAATTTGCCTGTTGGATTTTGTAAAATTTGAACTTTATCTAATCAAAGAATTTCAACATTTAAAAGAAAAGTAAATCGGCCACTTGCAAAGTGTGAATTTTCTAAAATCAATAATCACATTCAAACCGATGCGATTAAACGAAAAGCAATTCTGCAAAAGTTAACACCTAAACCCAATCTTTCAAAATGCTAAACCGCCATTTCGCGCGAGGAAATGTAAGATCTTAGAACTTAGATTTTAGAGCTTAGAATTTTCTAAGATCAAAGTTCTAA
>SAMEA104315433__coassemble_475_pt1 | contig 18803 bp, 13 predicted proteins | sample SAMEA104315433__metabat2_low_PE_037 | metagenome-assembled genome bin SAMEA104315433 (sample SAMEA104315433) | gut metagenome | biome: Monkey gut; feature: monkey-associated habitat; material: faeces | place: China | collected 2013 | reverse complement strand
TCCTCACCATTTCTAATTCCTCATTTTTGTAATTTCCTTTCATGCTTTGGCTGCAAAAATTTTTGCTTTTTCTTTTGCTGATTTTGATGAGCGGGATTTTATCTTGTGCCGAAAAATCAGCGGGAGAAGTTTCTCTCGAAAATTTACCGCTGCATCATTTACCGGATGGACATTTTCGAAATACAGATACTTTAACCGAGCCGATTCGCGATACGATGGAAGTGGATTCTTTGGTGCCAACAGAGCGGACGCAGCTGCGACCGCTGCCGATCTTTCGCGGGGGCGAAGAAATTTGGGCGGATAGCTCTGCTTCTTCGGTGACTTGGATTGGGCACAGCACCTATTGCATTAAACTCAAAAAACTCAGCATTTTAGCGAATCCGATTTTTAGCGAGCGCGCTTCTCCTGTGCAATTTTTCTTTGGTCCGAAACGCGGATCGCCGCCGGGACGCGCCTTGGATTCGCTCCCGAATGTCGATTTGGTTTTAATCTCGCACGATCATTACGATCATCTCGACCGCGGAAGCATCAAAGACATTTATAAAAAATGGCCCGCTTGTTATTTTGCGGTGCCGCTAAAAGTCGCAGCGATTTTAGAAGACTGGGGAATTCCCAAGTCGCAAATTATCGAACTCGATTGGTGGGAATCGAGAATTTTTTCGTGGAAAAATTTGCAAGATAAATTGACTCTGACATTTGTTCCGGCACATCACACAAGTCGGCGCGGCGCATTTAAATCGAGCCGCAACGCGACTCTTTGGGGCGGTTGGATGCTTGAATTTGAAAAGAAAAAACTTTGGTTCGCGGGCGATATTGCGATGGGCGACGGTTCTTATTACAAGGAAATTGCGAAAAAATTTGCGCCCGTCGACGTTGCCTTTTTGCCCATCGGCAGTTACAAGCCTTCGCGTTATACGCGTGTGCACGTGAGCCCAAGACAAGCCGCACAACTTCACCAGCTAGTGCAGTCAAAGAAAAGTTTTGCAATGCATTGGGGAACTTTTAGCATGGTTTACGAAAGAATGGACGATCCGCCGAAGGATTTGGCGCGGGCAAAAAAGGAATTGCAGATTCCGGAAAATGATTTTATTATCCCCGGGCTCGGTGAAATCGTGCAAATCTTCGTCTATTCCAATCTGGAACAGAAAAATGCGCCATAAAGCCTCACAAAAATGCTATCATTTTTAAAAACTGGAGTACTATTATGAACATTCTTGAAGTGATTGCAAAAGCGAAAGCCGAAAAGGCGAAAAAGTTAGATCTTTCAGACCTGCACTTGCGCTTGCTTCCGCAGGAATTGTTTGCGCTCGAAGATTTGGAAGAACTCATCTTGGACCAAAATCTTTTGGTGGAACTCCCCGACGAAATCGGTCGCTTGAAAAATCTGAAAAGTCTTTCGGTCAGCGAAAATGATTTAATGGAAATTCCCGAAACTGTCGCCGAACTTTCGCAGTTAGAAAATCTGTATCTCGGTTACAACAGCCTTTCGGAACTTCCGTCTGCACTGGGAAAACTCACCCATTTGAAAAAGGTGAACATCGCCCGCAATCAGCTTTTGGATTTGCCGGATTCCATTGGCAATTGGACGCAAGTCGAAAAGATTTCTATCCACGATAATATGCTCGCAAAAATTCCAAACACGATTGGAAAGTTGACGAATTTGGAAAAGCTTTATTTGGATAACAATGAACTTTCCTCACTTCCGGAAAGCATTGGCGATTTGAAAAATCTCGAAGTGTTAATGGTCTCGGGAAATAATTTGACGTCGATTCCGAAATCTCTCGGCAATTTGCAGAATTTGCACGAACTCGTTTTGGATGAAAACGAATTGGATTCTATTCCCGAATCTCTCGCAGACTGTGCGTCTCTAAAAGCGCTCTCGGTTTTGAATAATCCGCTTTCGGGAAATCTCCCCGAAGCATTAACCGCAAAATTAGAATTGCATATCGACGCTTAACGGCTTTGCGATGAAAATTCTTCTCGTCATTTTATTCGTTATCGTTTGGGTGGGATGTTCGACCGACACGGTTTCTAACGCCACTCCGATGATAACGAAAACGGGTGACAAAGAATTTAATTACGCTTATACATTTCTCTATTATTACTATTACCTCGCTGAGGACGAATTAAAAAGTTCGGATTATTATTTGACAAATCCGGACACGGTGATTGACAAAGAAGAATACGCAGATTATGCGGACGTCTATTGTATGTTCCGCGAAATGTCGGATTTGATGACGCAATATTTTCCGCCGGATTTATTCCAAAAAGTGAATCAGGCGATTACGACATCACCTGTGAACACGAAATCTTTCGGCATGGAATTGGATGAAAATTTGCGGGTGAAATATGTTTACCGTTTTGGTCCTGCAGCGACTGCCGAGATGAAACGCGGCGATCAAATTTTAGCGGTGGACAGCACATTTTTCAGCACCGATTCGACGGATTTCACCGAGCAATATCAAAGCGTTTTGCAAAAGAAAACGACGGATGATTTTGATTTTACCATTCTCCGCGGAAAGGATACATTAAAAATTTCGATGACGCGCGAAGATGTGATTTCACCGACGGTTTATGTGGATTCAATCGATAACATTCCGATTATTCGGGTGACGGAATTTACGCCGATTACGAATGGTTTTCAAAATGATGGCTCCGCAGAAGAATTTGAAGCGGCATTAAAAGAAACGGACGGTGCAAAATCCACCGTTCTCGATTTGCGCGGAAATCCGGGTGGCTCTACAGAGCTTTGCACGCGGATGGCGATGGATTTGCTCCCCGCGGGCGATACAGCGTTTATTCAGTTAGAGTGGAAGCCCAAAGGAACGGAGCGTTCAATTCAGGCGAGTTATTTTGTGAACGACAAAGATGGATTAGGAAGCGGGCGCTATTATGTTTTGCTTCTCGATGGTAATAGCGCAAGTTGTGCAGAAATTTTTGCGACGGCAATTACTTCGAATTTAAAAGCGCCGATTGTGGGAGAAACTTCTTTTGGGAAAGGAATCGGCCAAGTTTACAGCAAGACGCCGGAAAAAGGTTATGCGGTGGCGACAAGTATGTTGCTTTTTGATAAAGACAGTGTTTCGTATCACATGTTTGGTCTTGAACCTGATTTTACAATTAAAAATGCGGATTCAGCGCTCACGACTGCGGTAAAAATTGCAAAAGAACGAAAAGAAAAACGGACAGCGGGCTATAGCGAAAGAGTAAATTCGTATTGGTTGCGGGTAAAGCGAAAAGCGCCGGAATCAGTTGAAGAACGCCTTCGCGATTGGACTCGCGGTTTAGCCATTCAAGAAGTCTCTGTGGAATAAAAGTGGGGAATTTCTTCGCCCTTTAAAATTTTGCTGTGAAATTTTTTAGTAAAAATCTCTTTAAAATTTCTATATTTAAAAGCGGAAAAAGGCGATTTGCCGAAAAATGCGTGAATTTTTACGGTTTGTAAAAATATTGAAACGCTATTTTTTGTCAAAAAGTCTCAAAAAGAAGTAATATTTTAATATCTATGTATATGGATATCAAAAACTCCATCTAGATGGAGCCCTTAGAGGAATAAAATGGACTTATCGAAAGCTCAAGAACGTCGTCTTTCTTTTGTGGCGAGTTTGCTCAGCCTGAACCCAAACGATCCTACTGACCGCATTAAAGCGTTGCGGCACATGAATTTGGACGAAGAAGGTTGTTTCCACGGTTTCCAATACTCTCAAGGTTTTCTCGAAATTTTCATTTTCATTGACGAAACGACCCCGCTCGAAAAGGTGATGCACAATTTGGCTCACGATTTGAAGCAGCTTCAAATTGCGGTTTTCCGCACGAGCGATCCGGACAATCCGTTCTTTATGTCTCTCCGCGAAGAAGCAGATCCGTGGGATGTGATTAAAATGGATGCGCCCGATGCCGAAGAAGGCGCAGACCAGCCGGCGAGCCGTCCGTATATGGAAACTCTCGAAATTACCGTGCTTCGCACTCTTTCGAGTCGCTATGTTACCGATGCGGAAATGGAACGCACTTTAAAAGATATGCGTCGCAAACTCGGCATTTGGAAGTCCGATGTCCGCGCTAAATTGGAAATTCGCGCAGAACACGATGATTTGGCGAAAGATTTCCGCAATAACGATGACAAACTCGACATTGTGATGCAAGATGAACCGCTGCATGTGACGAGCAAAAGCGGCGAACTTTTCGTGGGATTCTGCCCGATTCGCACGATTTTTGATTATCATCAGACTTTGGGAAAGCGTCTCAAAACGAAGCATAATATGGCTATCGTTTCGAGCAACATTCGTACTTACCTAGGCAATTTGACGCATACAAATGCAGCGCTCATCGATGCGTTCCAAGAAATGGAAAAGGCAAATGACGCAAGCGATTTCCCGTTTTTGCATAACGGGATGACGTTAACCGGCGACGATTTGCGCTTAAAAGATCGCGATGGCAAAAAAGTGCTGCAAATTGAACGCCCGAAGATTATTAACGGTGCGCAATCCCTTTTCACCTACGAAAGCTATTATAAAAAGAGCAAGAATCCGGTAAATCCGTTTGTGTTGGTGAAGGTCGTTGTGCCGTATCCCGATGCAGAATCGTTCTTGCGTCAGGTGACGATGGCGAATAACCGTCAGAATCCGGTGTTCAGTTATCATTTGCGCGCCGCCGACGATTTGCAATTCTTCATTTGGCAGCGTTACCAAGAAGAAGGCTTCACTTATGTTTACAAAGATGGTGTGCGTTTGAAAGCGCGTACCCGTAAACTTGAAGTGCGTATGCGCCCCGAACTGGCGAAGACTCTCTTTATGATGGACGGAAAAATTTCCGAAAGTCGTTCGAGCGATTGCATTTTCGATAAAGAAAGTTTGTATCAGCATTGCTTCGGCGCATTCCTCCGCGTTGCTCCGGATAAAGAACGCGACTTTGTGCGCAAAACGATTGCGTTTACAAAAGCTTGGCAGCTTCTCACGCGTCTTCCGATTAAAATCCGCAATGTGGTTCCGGGCAAAGGCGTTTCGATTGAAGCAAATGACGGAAACCCGTTGACGAAAATTACATGGAATGGCCGTTTGGAAGATAAATTCCTCTTCCGCAGCGCAGTCCGCGATGTCGTTGTGGCAATTGCACTTCGCCACTGGCTCGTTTATGGTAATCCGATTCAAGACTTTGAATATTTGGTGAACAACGAATTAGACTTTAACGAATCGCTTTTGAAATATGCTTCTCGCATTTACAGCGATTATTTGAAGGCTATTTTGGTGAACGAATTCAAGGATAACAAGGATTACTACGATACGATTACGACGATTGACAAAGACTCGGGCGAAAACGTAGAACGTCGCTTGTGGAAAGGCTTCGGAACGACAGCAACTTATGAAAAAATCATGCAGTTGCTCGTGGCGAAGGATAAAGCTTGGGAAAAGTGCGTCGGCGATATCGACATTTTCCTTAAGTAATTTTCAAAAGAACATGAAAAAGTCGGAAGAAATTCCGGCTTTTTTTGTTTTTAAATCAAATGACGGGAAAATCTTTGGGGCGAAAGGCTTCTGCGGTGCTCGGCGAAACGCTTTCGTTTCTGACTTCATTGGATTTTTTCTACTTTGTTCCCGCATTTTTGTGGGCTGGGAAGCCGTTTTTCTGTATTTTGTGGAAACGTTTTTTCGCAGTGAAGATGCTTTTGAATTTGGCATAGAATGAAATTACAGTTACTCGCATCTGCGTTACTGGTGGCTTTGGCAGTGGCTCAAGAGCCGGCGGATTCCGCTGCGCCCGAAAAATCGAGTGACTCCAAAAGTTCTGTGCAATATATTCCGCTTCCGCCGAATGTGACTCCGCTTTCGGATATTGCGCCCAAAAGTGGCGTTGCGCAAAATCCTGCGCTGATGAAACCGCCCCGCAATGAACACTACGAACACGATATCAATTTTGAAAATCGTGAAATGGAAGTGAAAAAGGAATATGTGAATTCGCTGAGTCGCGATACGACGGAAATGTGGTCGGCGACTTATCCGGAAATCGCATCGTATGTGTCGGATATGTACGACATTGGATTTAATCGTTTATGGTTAAATTCTTTTGCGGGACAAAGCAGCGGCGGTTATACCGAACCGGAAAGTGGCACCCTTTACGATATTGATATTCCCATCAATATGCCGTCGTGGATGAAAGATTTTGGCTTGGATAAGCCGAAGTTGATGTTACAAGGAACGATGGACATTCGACTTTCGGGACGCGGAGAAAAAGATGACGCGCCGGGAAGCACAAAGGATAATCTTTTCCCCAGCCCGAATTTGTCATACGACCCTAGCTTTATGGTGAAGGGAAAAATCGGCCCTTACATTACCGTCGAAGTGAATAATGTCGAAAGCGGTCTCGGGGCGAAAAATCAAATCCGCGTGGTTTACGAAGAATCGTATAAAGGCGAATTTGAAGATTACATTTTGCAGCGCATTGAAGCGGGTTCTACATCTCTTGCGCTCCCAGGTACAGAACTCACGGGCTATTCCGAAAATCATAAAGGACTTTTTGGAATTAAGGCCGAATGGAAACTCGGCGATTGGTGGCTTACGACGATTGCGTCGCAAGATGGCGGTAGCCAAGAAAAATATACGATTAACGCGAGCTCGAGTACCACAGAATTTCAAATTCAAGATAAACAGTTTATCGCTTACCGCTATTATTTTATCAATCAAGAAGCGCGGAGCAATTACATTAGCGCAGGACTTGCGGGCAGAAGCACCGCTCCGTATGCAGCGACGAATTTGAAACTTTATCGTCGTGCGCCGACGAATACGACGACGAATGTGGTCGAAAAAATTACCGCGATTTACACGACTCCTTCGGGCGAAAAAATTGAGAAAACGGTTGACCGCTTGGTTCCGATGGCGGCGAGCGATTTTACTTACGACAGTAAAACCGGTATCGTCAAAGTTCTCGGCGCAAACAAGAATACATTGATTGCAGCGAGTTGGTCGGACGATGGCACTGGACGTTCAGGAACGACTGTAAACGATGGCTCGCGCGTTGTACTTATTCAATGGGATGCGACTCTTTCGGAACTCACCGACATCGATAAATTGATGCTTCGCAATGTTTACTCCGTCGGAATTTCGGATGAAAGCGCTTCGAGTTTTGTGCTGCGTCTCAAAAATAAAGCAGGCGTTTCAAGTTCGTATTTGAAAACTCTCGGCGTTATCGATACGACGACGAATGTGATTTTAACGGGCGATGCGACGATTTTCAAAAAGGATGCGTCGGGTTCTTACACGGGCGAAATGTGGTTGCCTTGTCGTCCGCTTTCGTGGTATTCGGGCGCAAATTCCTCGGCACGTGCCCGCGAAAATTGCTTGGAACCTTTCCGCAATTTGGATTCTTCGGCAGCGATGGCGAAACTTTACACTCTTCCTGTTTCCAATTTAGGGAGCAAGTTTACCAATCGATTCTACTTTGAAAGCGTCGGCAAAAAACGCAATTCGGTAATTAGCGTCCGCGATCCAAATTCGAGTTATTCGGTGAGCGCAGGAAGTTGCATGGACATTTCGGAAGGCTCGGAAAAATTAAAAGCGGGCTCGACAGTGCTCACGCGTGGCGTGGATTATGAAGTGAATTATGAACTCGGACAAATTGAATTGTTGAGCGAAACAGCTCTCGATCCGAACAAAGAAATTTCCGTCGAATTTGAATGCGAACCGCTTTTTGAAATTGACAACAAAGTGCTTCTCGGTGCCCGCGCCGAATTGCCGCTAACCCGTTACGGTTTTGGCGAAGGTTCGCTTTTTGGTGTGACCGCACTTTATAAAAGTCAAAGCACAACGGCGAGCACGCCGACTCTTGGCAGTGAACCGTATTCGAGCTTCCTTTGGGGAATGAACTTGCGCTTGCAAGATACGACGAAGTGGATGACGGATTTGGTGAATTTAATTCCGGGCATTGACACGAAGGCAACTTCGAATTGGCGCTTTGAAGCAGAATTTGCGAGCAGTTATCACGATGCAAATACGAGCAGCGGAAAGACAGCTCTTCTCGAAGATTTTGAAAGCAGCGAATCGGGACTCATTTATCCGTTGACGAGACTTTCTTGGTTCTTCGCATCGCCGCCGGGCGGCGTGGATACGGATCCGGGAACCTATATTGAAAATCAAGATTACAAGCATAAAGGTGAATTTATTTGGCACAGCAACAATACGGTTCTGTACAAACACATTTACCCGACGGTGGGAAATAGCGATGTTGATAATCAGCGCTTGACCGTTCTCAAATTTACTCTTCGCCCGAATGATAATTTGGCGGGGAATAGTTGGGGCGGCGTGATGCGTCCGAATTCCAGTTATTATCAAGACTTGAGCGATATGCGCTACATCGAAGTCGTCGCCCGCGGTAACGTGGGAAATTTATACTTGGATTTGGGACTTATCAGCGAAGACCTTTCGATTAACGGGGAAGCGCCGAATGGTCAATACGACGGCGAAAATGATTTAGGAACGACGACAGCTCTCCACGATAAAGGCCTTGACGGACTTTCCGGTTCCGAAGAAACTCTCACGGTTTGGGATTGCCGCATGAATGGTTGCGTGAGCACGGTAAAGACCCGCGCCAATTCCGATGCGACGAATACAGATATTGCTCGCGATAATTACGACGACGGTTTGGACGATGAATCGGATCCGCCGGTGGGAATCAACGGAACCGAAGGCAATAACGGCGAACGCGCTTACGATACCGAAGACATTAACCGCAACGGTTCTTTGGATACGGACATTAGTTTTGTGCGTTACCGCATTGACCTTTCTTCGAATGACGAAACCAAATATGAAACTCTCAAAAACGGTTGGCGTCGTTGGAGAATTCCGATGGATCAATTCGATACTCTCGTGACATCGAGTGGCGAAAGTTATTCGACGATTCTTTCGCAGGCGCAATTCTCGCGCTTATGGCTCGGAAAACTCAACAATGGAGTCGCCGAAGCGAAAGTGCAAATTGTCAAAGTCGGCGTGATGGGAAATTCTTGGGAATCGTCGGATGTTTCTAATAAATATGTGACGAGTTCAAAGGGAAATTCGCAAACGGCAATTGTCGATGGCGGTGAAGTTGACATTTCGTCGAATACATTATCGGCTGCCGATTCAACGCATTTAAGTGTTTCGACGATTAACAACCGCGAAAATTCGGGAACTTATTACAAGAGCCCGAATACAAAAACAGAACGCGATTCTGAATCGAACGCTGCGCTAAAAGAAACCACACTCGTTTTGACTTATAAAAATTTATCGCCCGGACAATCGGTCGGCGCGACCCGCGTTTTTGAATCCAATGAAAAAGACCTGACGAAATACAAAACATTGAAAATGGAAATTCACTATGAAACGGATGCGACGCGGACGCCGGTGCGCTTTGCATTGCAATTTGGTGAAGGTTCATTAGACGGCTCCACGGATTATTATGAATGGAGCTTCCGCCCGGTAAAAATCAACTGCACCGCAGCAGAACGTGCTGCAGATTGCCACGAACGCAACTGGCTCGCAAACGCATTTGCCGAAAAACTTTCCGCATTTTCGAATTTGAAAAAAGGACGTAAACCGCCGTTCATCACCGCAGTCGTCGATTCGATTGGCGGCGAACGCGAAGAAGTGTTGAAGCTCGTCGGAAATCCGTCGGTGACATCGGTAGATTGGATTCGCTTTGTCATTATCGCAGACGAAGATGCTTCGCCCGCAGATCTCTCGGGTGAATTTTGGATTGACGATTTACGCCTTTCGGATATGGATACGGAATGGGGTTATGCTTTCCGCACATCGGGACAAGCGAACTTTAGCGACTTCCTTTCTATTTCGGCATCGGCGCGTTATCAAGATGGAAATTTTGCAACTCTTTCGACGAACGGAACTTCTCCAAAGCCTTCGCTTTCCGAAGCCGCTTCACAGTTGGACCTCGCCGCCGACGCTAGCGTGAACCTCAACAAATTCTTGCCCGACGAACAAGGCTTCCACATGCCGATGAGCTTTGGCTACAGCAGCACAACGGAACGCCCGTATTTAAAACCGACGGATGACTTGGAACTTTCGCACGATAACTTCGGCGATTTCGCGAAAGATATTTGGGACGGAAAACTTTCGGTCAGCAATGCAGACGACGAAGAAAAAATGCGCAATAATGCGGAGTCGCAGGGCTATCAATCTTTCAGCCGGACGCGGCGCTTTAGTTTTAGCTACAGCAAAGAATACAAGATGCAAAGTAGCCCCGTCAAAGAAGTCTTAGCACAAATCTTCCTCGAACGTCCGGCGTGGAGTTATAGCTATACCGAAACAGAATCGCGCTCAACGACTTCGGCAGATTCGACGTATTCGTATCACACGATTATTGAATATAGCCTCGGCACATTTAACCGATTCAATTACAAACCGTTTAGCTTCCTCAAAGATTCGAAGTGGGCGAAGAGTTTCTCGGATGCGAGCTTTGAACCGTGGCCGCAAACTTTGGATTTGACTCTTTTCGATTTGAGCTATGTTCGTTACATTAACCAAGAACGCGACCCCGATTATACAGAACCGCAAGTCGATAAAACGGTCACATACACGGTCGATTTAACGCATAAAGCAAATGTCCGTTGGAATATTTTCCCGTTCCTCACAACGAGTTACAGCTTAAATATTACGCGTGATATGTATGGTGGCGGCGATCAAGAAGACTTTGCCAAAGAAAATTTCTGGTCGCCCGATCACGGTGGACTTTTCGCAGCCGATGATATTTTTGACTACGACCATACCGATCGAAAAATTTACGTTTCGCCCGATAGCGTCGTTGTGATTCCTTACGATACTGTCGCCGTTGTGAATGCAAAAGGCGATACCGCTCTCATCGATATGGATGATCCGACGACTTATAAAATTCTCTACGATAGTACGGTTTATTATAAAGTCGATAGCGTCGGTCACCGCGAATACGGACGCGCTTACGGTATTCTCAAACACGAACGCAGCCGTAGCCAGCAATTTAAAACGACATTTAGTCCTGCGATTATTCCGTTCTTGCCGATGACATTCTCGTTCTCGTCTTCGTTTAGACAGCAAAAAACAATTCCCGATGAATATGATTTGCATGACCCGACAATGGTCGATAAAAATTATTGGACGATTTCGCAGACGAACCGCTTCGAATTTTCTCCATCGTTTAGACTCGTCGAATTCTTAAAACTCTTCGGCGAAAAAAATGCCGCCGCAGGATTCTTCGAAAAATTGCGCTGGCGTGATGTGAAAGCCGCGTGGACCGTTGATCTTTCGACCGTCGGCGAAAACTTTACCCTTTCGCAGTTGTATGAAGAACAAGGCGTGACGCCGTTCCAATATTATTTATACGGTTTAGGTATCGGTAACGGTTACCGCAATCGCGGAATTTGGAACATCGTTTCGGGCGACATGGGCTTAGACAATCGCAACGATTATACGCGCTTTGCCCAATACAGAAACCGCCACGTGGACACTCTCGTTTATCAAGGAACATTCACGCACAGCGTCAGTCGAACATTAAATCTTTCGACCGGATTTACTCTCCCGATTTGGAGCATTGGCATCGTCGCAGACATGCAATGGAAACAAGACTTTAGTCAATCGCGCGAATATCCGCTTTACACCGACTCGACCATCGTTTGGCCGAAGTGGGGCGTCGGCGTTACTGTTCCGAATTTCTCCCAACGTGTCGGATTCTTAAACGGATTCCGCAGCGTAAGCACCACGCACCGCGTCGATTATACGCATTCGCGTTCGGTGAAACCGTTCCAAAGTGCCGAAGATTCGTGGACGACAACTTGGAATTTCAATCCGCTCATTCGCATTAGCGTTCTCACGCAACAAAATATCCGCATCGAAGACAATACATTCTTAAAATTGGAATTTACCGAACGCCGCCCGAAAGAAGAAGTCATTGCGCAAACGAATTGGCCGAAAGCCAAAGAAGATGTTTCCGATACGACGAAATATTATTACACGCCGTGGATTCCGACAGCGCTTTACAAAGATTTCGGCTATAACATTGGAAACGATTTGACGATTACTTATCCGCTCAAAACGAAACGCGGATTCCAATTCTGGAAATGGTATTTCAAATTGAAAAACGATATCGATTTGCGCTTCACCGCAGCTTATGAATACACCAAAACCGTCCGCGAAAGTTACGAACCCGATCCGGGTTATGACATGTGGGACAAAGAAAGCGGAACCGATGGCGTTTACAAAAAATGGAAAATCGAAGGCAAAGAATATACGGCGTATTTCCCGAAGCTCACGAAAACGGAACACAAAATTCCTTCGCGCATTCACGAATGGTATGTGCGCCCGAGCGCGGGCTATCAATTCAACAAAATGGCGAGCATGAGCGCTTATGTGGAATATCGTCAAATCCACGAAAAACTCGACGATGAAACCGCTCACACCGAACAGATTTTATCGTTCGAAATCGCCCTTCTCTTGAGATTTAATTAACGTAAAAGACGTTCTTCATTTCTAAGGTCATCTTATGAATCTTTATTTGAATAGCTTCTTGACTTTTTTCAAAATCGGGCTATTCACTTTTGGCGGCGGTTATGCGATGATTCCTTTAATCGAAGCCGAAATTGTGAACCGAAAAAATTGGATTTCGAAAGAAGATTTTTTGGATCTTTTAGCTGTTGCACAAAGTTGCCCCGGCGTTTTCGCAATTAACATTAGCGTGTTTATCGGTTATCGTCTTCGCGGAGTAAAAGGCGGTCTTCTCTGCGCACTAGGAACGGCGCTGCCTTCATTTATCATTATCCTTTTGATTGCGATGTTCTTTCATCAATTCAAAGACAATCCGTATGTCGCTGCGATGTTCCGCGGCATTCGTCCCGCAGTCGTTGCACTCATCGCCATTCCCACATTTAATATGGCGAAAAAAGCAAAATTAAATCGCTACACATTTTGGATTCCGGTCGTCAGCGCGCTTCTCATTTGGCTTCTCGGCGTTTCGCCAATTCTCATCATCTTGGCAGCGGGAATTTGCGGCTTTATTTATGGGAGAATGAAAAAATGACATTTCTCTCTTTGTTCATTACATTCTTTCAAATCGGGCTATTCGGATTCGGCGGCGGCTACGGAATGCTTTCGCTCATTCAGCACGAAGTGGTAACGAATCATCATTGGATGACAGCGGGCGAATTTACGGACATCGTTGCGATTAGTCAAATGACGCCAGGACCTGTCGGCATCAACACGGCGACGTATGCGGGCTATACCGCACTTCAAAATGAAGGAGCATCTTCGTTTCTTTGCTTTCTCGGCAGTTGCACAGCGACCTTTGCGCTCGTCCTCCCGACGACGATTTTAATGCTTCTCATCAGCCGTTACTTGATGAAATACAAAGACAATGCTTCGGTAAGACTTGTGCTCGACAGTTTACGTCCCGCAGTTGTTGGACTCTTGGCAGCAGCCACATTATTATTGATGACAAAAGAAAATTTCGGTTCGCCGCAAGAAAATGCTCCGGAATTTTTCCTTTCCGTCGGATTATTCCTTTTAACATTTATCGGCGCAAAATTCTTCAAAATCGGGTCCATTAAGATGATAGTTGTCTGCGCTGGATTAGGACTTCTTTTTATGAGAAATTAGGAATTGAGTGGATGGCGCGCCATCCTCTACATTTCTCATTCCTCCCTCCTAATTTCTAATTTATTCTCGTGTTTCCCATTCGCAATATCGCAATTCTCGCTCATGTAGATGCTGGCAAAACGACTTTGTCCGAGCGCATTTTGTTTTCGGCGGGCGAAGTTCGGCTCCCGGGCGATGTGGAAGATGGCCTCGCCACCATGGATTATTTACCCGAAGAACGCAAGCGGGGAATTACCATCGAATCGGGAGTTGCACACTTTGAATGGCGCAAACTTTGGTTCAATTTTATCGATACGCCGGGACATGTAGATTTTGGCGCCGAAGTCGATATGGCGCTTTCCGCAGTCGATGGCGCAGTACTCGTCATTTCCGCAGTCGATGGCGTCGAAACGCAGACTCTTTCTGCTTGGAAAAAACTCCGCAGCAAAGGCATTCGCACTCTCATTTTCATCAACAAATTAGACAATCCGAATTGCGCATTAGACGATACGCTCATCGCTATCGAAGAACATCTCGGCGTGCGCCCCGTGCTGCTTTCTTCTCCCGAATTTTCAGAAGCAAATTCCTCCGTTTCGCAAATTCAATCCGAACTCGATGTCATTAGCGGCATGCGCCTTGTTCTCGAAAACGGCAAAGAAGAACCGCAGAAACTTTCTGCAAACGACGTCGCCCAAACCCGTTTAAACGAAATGACAAAAGAAGCGGTCGAAGCGGCCTCGGAATACGACGATGAAATCCTCGAACTTGCGCTCAACGGAGAAACGGTTCCGCCAAAAATGCTTTTGCGCGGACTTTCTGCGCTTGCGGCTGCGGACAAATATGTGCTCTGTTACGCGGGCTCAGCAAAGCAAAATTTGGGCGTTCGCAGTTTGATGACGGGGCTTTCGTTCTTCCTTCCGCCTCCGCCGAAATTTCCCAAAAAATATCTCGGCGAAGTGGTGCGGCTCAGACATTTCTCGGATTTGGGAGAAATCGCCATTTTCCGCAGCATGGCGAAACTTTCGCACGATCAAATTCCCGCGGGCTTTGCATTTTATCGGCTCAAAGCGTCCACGCTATTTCCGGTCGAAGAAATTTTCCCCGGCGACATTTATGCGCTGCGTTCCCAAAATCGTCTCGCCCTCGGTGAACTTCTCACCCTCAAAGGAAATGCGGTCAAACGCGAAATCGAAAACGCAGAATACAATTCGCTACTACAAACGCGGCTCGAATGCTTGCGCGAAAGCGATTATCATCAAGTCGCAGAAAGTTTAGATCTTCTCGCTCGAATGGATCCGTCCATTCGGATAATTTCTCGCCCCGAAGCGGGTTATTGGCTGCTTTACACCGTGGGCGAAGTCCAATTAGAAGTAGTCTTGGAACGGCTCAAACGAGAATTTGGCTGCGAAGTCCACGCCGGAAGTCCCGAAGTCTTGTGGCAAGAACGTTTAACGCAAGAATTGAAGCCCGTTGAAAATTCTTTCCAAGCGGGACCTTTTAAAGTCTCGCTTGAACTCGCTGCAAAACCGCTTCCCGAATCTGAAAAAGACATTCGCCTTTCCGGAGAATTTTTGGAAAATGCGCCGCACGAAATTCTCGCCGGAATTCGTTCCGCATTACTTGAAAGCGCTCAAAACGGAATTTTAGGAAAAGGAAGTCTTGTCGGCGTCGAATTTGAACTTGTCCGATTTGATTCCGAATGTAAAACGCCGATTCCGATGATTAAAAAAGCGTGCTCCGATGCAGTCGCCAAGTTAATTCGTCCAAGCGATGTCGTTTTATACGAACCGTTTATGGAACTTTCCCTCGAATGCCCCGCAGAATATGCGGGAATGCTCAGCGGCGACATTCTCGCCCGCGAAGGAAAAATCGTCGGCGTTAATGGTGATGGCGTGATGCATTCATTCGTCGCAGAACTTCCTCTCCGAAAATTATTCGGGTACGCGACTGCGGTGCGCTCGGGCTGCAAAGGTCGTGCGCAGTATTCGTTAAAATTATTGGATTACCGCAAAGTGCGAAATTAAGCCGGAAAATTTTCTTGTAATCGAATTGTAAATTTTCGAGAAAATGTAAAATTTTACTTAAAATTGCGACTTTTATGTAAAAAGTTTTTTTACAAGTCTTGCAAATTCTTTTAAAATCAATTAAATTTGGGTCTCAAATTCGGGAAGTAGCGCTTCCTATGCTTTCCGAGTACAGGGCAAATAAGCCTGCTGACATGAAGCGATAAACCTTCTGGTGAAGAAGAGGAATATAAAATGGCAAAAGAGAAGTTTGAAAGAACCAAGCCGCACTGCAACATCGGTACGATTGGTCACGTTGACCATGGTAAAACGACCTTGACAGCTGCAATCTGCACAACGCTTGCAGCGAAGGGTCTCGCATCCGCGAAGAAGTTCGATGAAATCGACAACGCTCCGGAAGAAAAGGCTCGCGGTATCACGATCAACACTTCCCACGTTGAATATCAGACCGAAAAGCGTCACTACGCACACGTTGACTGCCCGGGGCACGCTGACTATGTGAAGAACATGGTGACTGGTGCAGCTCAGATGGACGGCGCAATCCTCGTCGTTGCAGCAACTGACGGCCCGATGCCGCAGACTCGCGAACACATCTTGCTCGCTCACCAGGTCGGCGTTCCTAAAATCGTCGTTTTCCTGAACAAGTGCGACATGGTCGATGATCCGGAACTTCTCGAACTCGTTGAAGAAGAAGTCCGCGACCTCCTCAAGCAATACGGTTATGATGGAGACAACACTCCGATCATCCGCGGTTCTGCTCTCAAGGCTCTTGAAGGCGATCCGGAATACCAAGAAAAGATTATGGAGCTCATGAAGGCTGTTGACGAATACATTCCGCAGCCGGCTCGTGAAGTTGACAAGCCGTTCCTTATGCCGATCGAAGACGTGTTCACCATTACTGGTCGTGGCACTGTTGCAACCGGTCGTATCGAACGCGGTAAAATCAACTTGAACGACAAGGTCGAACGCGTTGGTCTCGGCGACACCGTTGAATATGTTGTTACCGGTGTTGAAATGTTCCGCAAGCTCCTCGACGATGCCCAAGCAGGTGATAACGTCGGTTTGCTCCTCCGCGGTGCAGAAAAGAAAGACATCATTCGCGGTATGGTTCTCGCAGCACCGAAGTCTGTGACTCCGCATGCACACTTCAAGGGTCAGATTTACGTTTTGAAGAAAGAAGAAGGTGGCCGTCATACTCCGTTCATGAACGGTTATCGTCCGCAATTCTACTTCCGTACGACCGACGTTACCGGTACCATCAAGCTTCCGGAAGGAATTGAAATGGTGACTCCGGGTGACACCGTGACTATCGACGTCGAACTCATTGCTCCGGTTGCTATGGAACAGCAGCTCCGCTTCGCAATCCGCGAAGGAGGCCGTACGGTCGGCGCTGGCTCTGTAACTGAAATCATCAAGTAAGGAATAACAATGCCAAGAGAACTCATTACGCTCGAATGCACTGTTTGCCATCAGCGTAACTATGATTGCGACAAGAACAAGCGTCTTCACCCCTCTCGTGTGGAGTACAAGAAGTACTGCCCGTTCTGCCGCAAGCATACAGTTCATAAGGAAACCAAGTAAGGCGGTTTTAGGTCGGTAGCTCAATTGGTAGAGTCACGGTCTCCAAAACCGTTGGTTGGGGGTTCGAGTCCCTCCCGACCTGCTTCCTTTCTTTCGGAGTCATGATATGCAAAAGATCCAGCAATACATCAAAGAAGTCATCCAAGAGATGAAAAAGGTTTCTTGGCCCACATGGGACGAACTGAAAGGTTCTACTTTGGTTGTAATGCTTTTCAGCGTTATCATGGGTTGCTATATTGCTGCGATTGATTTAGGTCTTTCCTTTGTCGTCGATAAACTGTTAGGACGTGGGTAACATTATGTTATGGTATGCAGTCCATACGTTTTCCGGTCAGGAAAGCAAAATCAAGAAAAACATTGAAATGCTGATTGAACGCGAAGGTGTTCAAGACAAGTTTGGTCGTATTCTCATCCCCGAGTCTGCGACGCAAGTGAACGTCCGAGGAAAGCGCAAGACCGTGGTCTCCAAGCTTTTCCCGGCGTATTTGCTTATAGAGATGGAGCTGGACGAGCTCACCCAGCACCTAGTGACTTCTGTTCAAGGAGTTACTCATTTCGGAGGAACTAGTCGTCAGAATAAGATGCCGGTTCCTCTTCGTCAGAGCGAGGTCGATAGACTGCTCGGCATCAAAACAGAAGATGTCGAACAGGATGTGATCCAGAATCCGTATGTTGTTGGTGATACCGTTTCCATTAAGGATGGTCCGTTCGAAGGCTTTGATGGAGTGGTCGAAGAAATTCTCGCAGAGAAGAAAAAGCTTCGTGTGATGGTTTCTGTGTTTGGCCGCCCCACGCCGGTGGAATTGGGCTTTAACCAAGCGGAACGTGCATTATAACAGCGGATACTGAAACGGAGAAATACAGTGGCAAAGAAAATTGCAGGTTATATTAAGCTTCAGATCCCCGGCGGGGCTGCAAACCCGTCTCCTCCGGTAGGTCCTGCTCTGGGCCAGAAGGGCGTGAACATTATGCAGTTCTGCAAAGCGTTCAATGCTCAGACCCAGAATGAAAAGGGAATGATCATCCCCGTGGTTATCACGGTTTATGCTGACAAGAGCTTTACCTTCATTACGAAGGTTCCTCCTGTACCTGTTCTCGTAAAGAAAGCAGCTGGCATTGAAACCGCCTCGGGCGAACCGAACCGTAAAAAAGTCGGTAAGATCACCAAGGCTCAAGTCAAGGAAATCGCTGAAAAGAAGATGCCTGACTTGAATACAATTGACATTGAAGCCGCAATGCGCATGGTTGCGGGCACCGCACGCTCTATGGGCGTCGATGTTGTCGACTAATCAGGCAGACCTTAACCCTATTTCTGACAGGAAAACCATGTTCAGAGGAAAAAAGTATAAGAAAGTAGCTGAAGCTTTCGACCGTACTCAAGCGTACGGTCTCGAGCAGGCGCTCGAAATTCTTAAAAAATCCGAGGTTAAGTTCGACCAGACTGTCGAGCTTCATTTCAATCTCGGTGTAGATCCCAAAAACTCCGATCAAGCTGTCCGTGGCACGGTTGTGCTCCCGAACGGTACCGGTCGTCAGGTCCGCGTTCTCGTGTTCTGCAAGGACAACAATTTCCAAGCAGCAAAGGACGCAGGTGCTGATTACGTTGGTGGTGCAGACT
>SAMEA104315433__coassemble_472_pt1 | contig 18840 bp, 12 predicted proteins | sample SAMEA104315433__metabat2_low_PE_037 | metagenome-assembled genome bin SAMEA104315433 (sample SAMEA104315433) | gut metagenome | biome: Monkey gut; feature: monkey-associated habitat; material: faeces | place: China | collected 2013 | reverse complement strand
GATATTGAATACATCCGCGCACAACGCGTCGTGGCGATGGTCAATGCCGCAGAAGGAAAAGGTGAAGCCAAAGGTCGCGCAGAAGAAAAGTATTCCCTCGCCAAAGGATTCTTAAAAAAAGGCATTTCCGTTGAAACGATTGCCGAAGTCACCGGTCTCTCAATTGACGAAATCAAAGCACTGTAAAAAAAAACGCCCCCGAAAGTTGCACACAACCTTCGGGGCTTTTCTTTTTCGTGAATATCTTTTGCATAAACAGAAAAACGCACCGCCAAAGCGAAGCGTTTTAAGTGATGCATTTTTTGCGATTTTTTTAGAATTTAATTTCTTTTCCGATGCGGCGCCATTGCCGAAATTCTGCGCTTGCCGAAAGCAATAAATCCGTGGAAGAATTGAGTGCGGTTTCAACGGAATCTTGCACGACGCCGATGATAAATCCGATTCCCACCACTTGCATTGCGACTTCGTTAGGAATGCCAAAAAGCGAGCACGCCATCGGAATTAAAAGAAGTGAACCGCCCGCAACCCCCGAAGCGCCGCATGCGGCGACCGTCGCCAAAATGCCGAGGACGAGTGCGCTCAAAATATCGATTTGAATGCCGAGAGTATGCACCGCAGCGAGCGACATCACCGTAATCGTGACCGCAGCGCCGTCCATGTTAATCGTCGCCCCGAGAGGAATTGTCACCGAATAAGTGTCTTTGTCCAAGCCAAATTCTTCGCACGCTTTCATATTCACCGGAATATTTGCCGCAGAACTGCGCGTGAAAAATGCAGTCACCGCACTCTTCTTGATACACTTTATAATCAACGGATACGGATTTTGGCGAATGCACCAAAAAACAAAAATTGGATTCACAACGAAATAAACAAAAAGCATCGAGCCGACGAGAACCAAAAGCAATCTTCCGTATTCCGAGAAAATTTCTAATCCGCTTTCGGAAACCGACGAGAAGACAAGTCCCATAATGCCAAACGGTGCGAGTTTAATAATCCACGTGACGACTTTAGAAAGCCCCGACGAAATATCGTTGAGCACTTTTTTCGTGTGATCATTTGCGTTTCGCAATGCGACGCCGATGAGAATTCCCCAAATTAAAATGCCGATGTAATTGCCGTTCGCCAAACTGTGAATCGGATTGGCGACCATATTCGAGAATAGCGTGCGCAAAACTTGTGCAATGCCTTCGGGTGCAGCCATATGCGCAGCGGGCACAGTCAAAGTTAATGTAATCGGGAAAAGTTTACTCGCAAGGACACCGACAAGCGCCGCAGAAAATGTGCAAAGCAAATAGAGAACTAGCACTTTCCGGATAATGCGTTTCTGCGATTGTCTTTCATTTGAAACCGAAGCAATGAGAAGAAAGAAAACGAGAAGCGGAGCAATCGCTTTAAGAGCGCCGACGAACGCATCGCCCAAAATGGCAACTCCCGTCGCCTGCGGCACAAAAATTCCAAGAAGAGCGCCAACAATGAGTCCGCACAAAATGCGAATGACCAAGCTTAAGCCATTCCAAATATCAAAGATTTTTTTTCATCAGAATTCTCGGTTGAAAAACGCAGAAAATATAATTTTATTTTGAAAAATTTCTCGGTAATTTTTTTTCATTTTGCAAAAATAAAATCAAAAAAGCGGACTCGCATCCGCTTTTCATTTTGAATGTTCCGTTAAAAAAATGCGACGCTTATTCGCCTTTTTTCTTGAGAAGTGTTCCGCAGAATCCCATCGAGAACACGATGCTTGTAACGAGGAAAATAGCAATGCCTATGCACGCTAAATGTCCGATGCCTTGCAAGCCGCGATGCGTCGTAAAGAGGAATCCGACAAAGCCCGCAATCGTTGTCGTTGAGCTCGCCATCACATTACGACCCGTCGTATCCAACAATCCGCGAAGCGTTAAATTTTTATCCGCAGTCCACGCCGAGATAAAATGAATCGTTGCATCAATGCCGATACCGAGAGTCATCGGAATCACAATCACATTGTAAATGCTGATTTTTCCAAAGTCGAGAGTGTGCGTTAAGAAGCCGAGAATTCCCATCGTAATAAGGAAACCCATGCCAAAGGAAATACTTCCGGTGATGAACAATTTCGGCTTGCGGAAAGAAATCGCGAGTGTCAAAATGATGACGACGATAATTGCGCCCGCGAGTTTGAAACTATCCGCTTTCACCGATTCAATCACATCGGACAAGATGAATTGCGAAGAGAATGTGCGCAAATTTTCGCCATCAAAATTCCAATGGCCATAGCGTTCTTGGAAAGCGTGCAACGCTTTCGCATCCCAACTCGGGAAGTCGCCGTAGATGAATCCGATTTTTCCATAAGAGCCATCTTTTTCGCGGAGAAAATCAAGAGTCCATTCGGGAATATCTTCAGCGGTAAATGTTTTTTCGACTTGCGAGAGTTTGCGAAGATTTGCAATGTTGACCGAATCATCTCCCGTGGCGCGGTCAAAGACTCGAGCATTTGCAAGGTCGCGAATTTCTTCGATAATTTCCAAGCGCTGTTCCTGCGAATCCTGCGGCGGCACAAAACTTTTGAGAGTTAAAAAACTGCCGAGCATCGAATCTTTTTCGACGAGTAAACGCACCATCAGCGTATCGTAAAGTTTGTCGAGTTGTTCTGGCTTAGAGCCCATCACCGCTGCCGGCGTCGAAGAAACCGCTTTATTGGATTCGCGCGTTACCTTCGTCGAAATTTTATTCTTCTTCTGCGTTTTTTCGGTTGAAACGCGGCGCAGATTTTTCAAATTGTGTTCAAAGTCCACATATTGCGAATAGTAAAGCGAAAATGCACCGATGATAAAACCGATAATCGCAGCGATTTTAAATGTCTTCGCAATTTTTTCTTCGCTCCAAGATTTCGGAAGCAAGGAATTTTGCGGAGCCGCAGGAATTCCGCCCATGCATTTTACAAAAACCGGAAGTACTAAAACCGAAGTCAGCATACTGAAAAGAACGCCGGTCGAAGCGACAATACCGAATTCATAAAATCCGCGGAAACTCGAAGCGAGAAGAGTTAAGAACGCAGCAATCGTCGTAAAGCTTGCGAGAATAAACGGCTTAATCATTTTACTCTGCGCATTTTCGAGTACTTCTTCTAATGTCGCATATTTGTGCAAAAGTTTTTGCGCTGTTCCCAAAATATGAATGGAATAATCGATGCCGATTCCCAAAATAATCGAAGCGACGAAAACCGTAAACGGATTGAATTTCCCGTAGAAAAGCGCGGTGAACGCTAAGGTCGGAAGGCAAGCGTAAAGCACGGAGCCGGTAACGAGGATCGGACCTTTAACGCTGCGGAAGAAGAACATCGTGAGGAGGAAAATCAGGACAAGGCTAATGCCAAACGAGAAGATGCTATCGTTTGCAACATCATCGACTTCTTTCAATCCTTCGTAAGTGCCTTCAACCGTGAAGCGCGTCGGAACAGGATATTTCTGACTATTGAAATGCTGTAAAAGCGTATCGGTTTTGGCGAGAATGCGGGTCACAAATTCGTAATCCGTCGAAGGCTTCAAAAGTTTTGCATTGACAACGCCGTTGTAAAGAATTTTGCCGGTGCTATCGGGCTGCGGACTTCCGATTAATCGCGTTTTTAAATGCGCGGGAATCGTCGATTTCGGATTCCATTCCGAAGATTTTTCGGTCTGCGTCGAATCTTTCTTTTTGAAGAACGAATCAAAGGCGCTAAGCGCTGCATCGGGGAGACCGAGTTCTTGCGGAATATTTGCGTCAAACCAAATGCGTTCTTTTTTCTCGGCGGGCGCACCTAACAAGTCGACGACGAGCGGACCATTTTTGCGCCCAATTTCTTGCTGCACATCTTCTAAATTGTCACGGAGCGCTTCCAAGTGTTTCATCGGAAGGTAAAGAAGCGCGTTATCTTTGAAGAATTGATTTTCGTTATCCACTTGCGTCGAAACGAAATCGCCCTGCCAATTTTTGTGAATGTAATCGGCGATGGAATCTTGCAATGCGGCGACGAGTTCTACATCTTCGCTTTGAATCGCAATCATAAAGCGATCGGTACTGCCAAAGCGTTCGTAAGATTCGTTGAGCGCGATAACGCTCGGCGTTTTTTCAGGGAGAAGATGCGCCAAATCAGCGTCTAATTTCAGCCCGGGATAAACGAGAATCGGAAAGGCAAAAACGAGGGCGAGGAGGATGTAAAAAAGCAGCGCTTTATATTTGTGCTTGCAAATCAGCGGAATGTACCACGCTGAAAATTTTTCAATCAACGACTTTTTCATAGATTATAAAGATAGATAAATCCGCATTAACGGCACACTTAAACCCGATGAAACGCCAAAAATGAAGAACAAAAGAAGTGAATGAGTTTCCCATTTGCTCGCTTTGCGCACTCATTTTTCATTCCTAATTTCTAATTTCATATTATGTTTCTCTTTTCTCCTGAATCTCCTTTTGAAAGTTGGCAAGTTTGCGGTTTCTTGGGCAAGCCGGCTTTACTTTTTCCGAAACTCGACAGCACGCATCGCTATAGCAAAGAACATTTGCAAGAATTACAAGCGGGCGATGTTATCGTCGCCGATTCCCAATCAAGTGGCCGCGGAAGACATGAACGCGTTTGGCTTTCGCCTGCGGGGAAAAATCTTTACTTCAACATTCTTTACCCGTTAACAGGTTTTGCGCCCAAAGAATATCCGCAGCTTATGCAAATTACCGCGATTTCGATTGCGCAAATTTTCCGCGAACTCGGTGTGAATGCAAGCGTCAAATGGCCGAATGATATTCTCTGCGACAAGAAAAAAGTCTGCGGCATGGTTTCCGAAATTTTGACGAAAGACGGTGAAAAATTTCTCACCATCGGCATCGGCATCGATGTCAACGCCGACGAATCCGACTTTCAAGAAATCAACCGACCTGTCACAAGTTTAATGCTTCTTCTCGGAAAACGCATTAACCGCGAAGCGCTTTTACAAAAAGTTCTTCAAAAGCTCAAAGAATCTTTTGCGCTCACCCAAAAAGAAGGCATTCGCCCGTGGATTGACGAATGGCGAAAAATGGATCAATTCATCGGCAACGCGGCCAAAATCGTCGAAGGAAACGCGGTCATCGAAGGGACAATTTTAGACATTAACGAAGACGGCAGTTTGCTCTTTTGCAAAAAAGACGGCGAAATTATCTCACGCTACACAGGCGATTTGGAAATTTAATTTCCCGCTTTGGCCAAGCGTTTCTAGCTATATTTGGCGCATGCAATCTTTGCGTAAACTCAAAGTCGGTCAAAGCGCCGTTATCCGCACAGTCGGGGGCAAAGGCGCATTAAGGCAACACTTTTTAGATATGGGCGTCATCCCCGGCGCCGAAGTTACCATCACCAAATTCGCTCCGATGGGCGATCCGATGGAACTCGAAATTCACGGTTACGAACTCACCCTCCGTTTAATGGACGCCGCCCGCATCGAAGTCGAACCGATTGCCGAGCGAACAAATTCGCACAAACACATTAGCGAAATTAAAGAATCTGCGCATCCGGGGCTCGGCGAAGAAGGCATTTACCATTCCGAAAAAGAAGCGTCGCCACTTCCCGCGGGAACTCCACTCCATTTTGCGCTCGTCGGAAATCAAAACTGCGGTAAGACAACTCTCTTTAATAAACTCACCGGCGGGAATCAACACGTCGGAAATTTCCCAGGCGTTACCGTCGATAAAAAAGAAGGCGTTATCCGCGGATTTTCGCACGCGACCGTCACCGATCTCCCAGGCATCTATTCGATGTCACCTTATACGAGCGAAGAAATCGTTTCGCGGAATTTTGTTTTACAAGAAAAGCCACAAGGCATTATCAACATTATCGACGCTTCGAATATTGAACGCAATTTGTATTTGACGATGCAAATTTTGGAAATGAATATTCCGACAGTCGTTGCGCTCAATATGATGGACGAAGTCACAGGAAACGGCGGATCCATTGATATTAACGGAATGGAAGCGATGCTCGGCGTTCCCGTGATTCCCATTTCTGCGATTCACAATCAAGGCGTCGACGAACTCATTACCCACGCCATTCACATTGCGCAGAACCAAGAACGCCCGCGCAGACAAGATTTCTGCGACAAGAATGATCACCAAGGTGCTGTGCACCGTTCACTGCACGCCGTCATCCATTTAATCGAAGACCACGCCGAACGCGCAGGGCTTCCGGTGCGATTTGCCGCAAGTAAAATCATCGAAGGCGATGAACTGATTCTTTCGCAATTAAAATTGGATCAGAACGAAACGGAAATGCTCGAGCACATCACCGGGCAAATGGAAAAAGAACGCGGACTCGACCGCAGCGCAGCCATCGCAGATATGCGTTTTGACTTTATTCAAAAAGTGTGCGAGCAAACTGTTGTTAAGCCCCGAGAAAGCAAAGAAAGCATTCGCAGCCGCCGCATTGATAAAATACTCACCGGGAAATTTACCGCGATTCCGTGCTTCATCGCCATCATGATTGTGGTTTTTTATTTGACTTTTAATGTCATCGGCGCATTCCTTCAAAATTTACTCGCTGCGGGAATTGACAAGCTCACCGAATTGACAAGCGCAGGGCTTTCTTCTCTCGGCGTGAACGCAACCATTCAAAGCTTAGTCGTAGACGGTATCTTTTCAGGAGTCGGAACGATTCTCAGCTTCCTCCCGGTCATCGTCGTTTTATTCTTCTTCCTTTCTCTCTTAGAAGATAGCGGTTACGTCGCCCGCGTTGCCTTTTTCATGGATAAACTTTTGCGGAAAATCGGACTTTCGGGCAGAAGCATTGTCCCGATGCTCATCGGCTTCGGCTGCACCGTTCCCGCGGTCATGTCCACGCGCACTCTTCCGAGTGCCCGCGACCGTAAAATGACAATTCTTCTCACGCCCTTTATGAGTTGCTCTGCGAAGCTTCCGATTTACGCTTTCTTTGTGAGCGCATTCTTCCCCGGACGCGGCGGCCTCATTATGTCGGCGCTTTATTTGTTCGGCATTTTTCTCGGCATTGTCATCGCACTCTTTTACCGCAAAACTCTTTTCCGCGGCGAGCCTGTGCCATTCGTCATGGAACTGCCGAATTATCGCCTTCCTGCAGCAAAAAATGTGTGCCAACTTTTGTGGGAAAAAGCGAAAGACTTTTTAGAGCGCGCCTTCAGCATTATTTTAATCGCAACCATTATCGTCTGGTTTTTACAAAGTTTTGATTTGCATTTGAATATGGTCGAAAATTCGAAAGACAGCATTCTCGCACTCATTGCCGGTTGGATTTCTCCATTATTTGCTCCCTTAGGACTTGCGGATTGGCGCATTTGCACAGCGCTCATCAGCGGTTTTATGGCGAAGGAATCCGTCGTATCGACTTTGCAAATTTTATTTGCCGACGATGTGAACGCAGCGATTACAAGCCTTGGCGCAATTACTCTCCTCGTTTTCTGCTTACTTTATACGCCTTGCGTCGCAGCCATTACCGCAGTCAAGCGCGAACTCGGAAAAAAGTATGCGCTTTTCGTCGTCGGTTTTCAATGCGCAGTCGCGTGGCTCGCCGCCTTTGCGGTCAAAATTTTACTTTCGCTTTGCGGCTTTTAACCGATGAATTTTTGGGACATTTGCATTCTCGTTTTGGTAAGCGCTGCGGTTTTCTTCGCCCTGCGGAAAATCTTCCGCGATAAAAAAAACGGCAAATGCTGCGGAAACTGTAAACTTTGCCGAGGATGCAACTCTTCAAAATGCAAAACTTTTCCTAGCAATTCCCCGAATTCATTTTCTTCAAAATTTTCGCAAAAATAATTATCGCATTTTAAAATAAGAAAGGCGGATTCCGAAGAACCGCCTATCCTTATTGAGCTACCAGGATTCGAACCTAGACAAACAGATTCAGAATCTGTTGTGCTACCATTACACCATAGCTCAGTGTTTGCGACAAATTTATAAAATTTTCCTAAAACGGCAAGGGTGGCGAAACAAAAAGAGCCCAGACTTGCGTTTTTTCAACCGAATTGACCCAATCGAGCAAACGAATTTGATCCGAAAGACTGCGCGAAAGGTAAGATCCGTCCGAAAGTAACGATTCTAATTGCACCGGACGACTTTCGGGAATCCCCGCAAAACGTTTCGCTTCGGAAATCGCTGCATCTAAACCGCCGATTCGATGAATCAATCCATTTTTCACACCTTGACTTCCCGTAAAAACGCGACCGCCCGCTAAACTCCGATCGAGAGAATCTTTCGGAAGTTGCGTGGCTCCGGTGACAACATCCAAGAAGCGATCGTAAAATGCGTCCAAATAATTTTGAAGCGCTTCGCGTTCTTCGGGCGAAAATTCTCGGCCTTGTCCTTCGGCATCGGCATGCGGATGCGTTTTCACCGGCTCCATGCGAAGTTTCAATTTATCCAAAAGTCCTTTGACGCTGACTTTTCCGCCAAAGATTCCGATGCTTCCGACGATGCTCGCTTTTTCTGCGATAATTTCATTGGCGCCGCACGCAATCATATAACCGCCGCTTGCGCCCATGTCGCCGATGCTCGCTACCACCGGCATTCTCGTTTGCGAAATCGTATGCAGTCTGTGCCAAATTTCATCCGACGCTTGCGCAGAACCGCCGGGACTGTTAATGCGCACGATAAGCGCGGAATATTCCGGAGACTTCATCAACTTGCCGAGTGCTTCTAAAACTTCTGCCGAGCCTGTGCTCCGCGAACCGGTCAGCGGATCATAACCGCCGACGCCATCGACGATTGAACCTTCGATATTGAGCAATGCAATTTTTGAACGAGGACGCCAATCTTCATCAAAGATGCGGACACCTGCCCGCGGCGCATAATCCGAAACATTGACAAACGGAGCGTCCAAACCGTAAATGGTTTTGAGCGCATAAGGGGCGACTTCATCGAGGTAAAGAAGAGTATCGACAAGTCCTACGCGCTTTGCATCTTTCGCAAGTAAACTCGGATGTTCCAAAAGAGAATCGAGCGGTAATGTCGTCGAGATGCGCATCCGAGAATCCGCGGTTAATGTATTCCACCATTCTGTGTAAAGCTGCGTATAATTTTCGCGGGCTTCGGCACTCATCGAATCTGCGGTGTAAGGTTCTACCGCCGACTTGTATGCGCCATGCCGCAAAAGTTCCACTTTGATTCCGACCCAATCAAAGAAGCCTTTATAATAGAGAACTTCGCCGCCAACTCCGCGGTAATTGACGCGCGCCGAGGGCTCAAGAACAATCCGCGTTGCGGCACTCGATGCGAGAAGAGTTGTCGGGCGCAATTCATCTAAATACGCAATCGTTGTGCGCCCTTGCAAATTCAATTTTGCGATGCCGCGTTCAATTTCTTTGGAAATTGCCGTGCCCGCTTTGTAACCTGTAAAATCAAAAATGATTAACTGAGCACTTTTATCGGCGAGAAGCAAATCAAAATGTTCCCGCAGCGATTCAATGCTCATCGAACTGCGACCAAAAAGCGAAAATCCGGGTTCGGTTTCTGTAAGCGGAAGAGAAAGCGGAACGCGGACAACGCGCGAAAGCACATAAGGGTCGGCGAGTTTCGCGCTGTGATAGCCCACCGAAAAATGGCGCGGCTTCCAATCATCATCAATCGCAAGAGTTCCTTGGAACGAGCGTCCGAAAGCGTGCGACGCAAAGACGCGATATTCGTCATCGCCGTGAATAGGAATTTGCACGCCTAAATCGAGGAATCCTAAATTCGCTTCGACAAGTAAACGATGCGTTTCTTTATTTTCGCCCGCATAACTGACCGAGAGCCCGTCAAATACGCGAAGAGTTGCGCCGTATTCTTGAATGCGACGCTGCTTCTCGGGCCCAAATTGCACCGCATGTTTACTATCAAATCCAAGAGCAAGCCATTGAAAAGGACGAATTAAAATGCCAGGCGTCGCCGAAAAATCTGTCCCATGAAAATCCGAACTGCGAAATGCTCCCGCCGAAAATCCGAGGAACGCAAAACGATCGAGCATCGGAAGCGATGCGATTAAATTCCAACGCGATTCGTCGACATCATCATAATCCGAATGATAGCTGAATGTTGCGCCCAAATAATCGCCGTTAAATCCCGCCGAAAATTCGTAAACATCATCTTTATCGCGGCCAAAATTGAGAACGCCGCCCGGCGAATCAAACGCCGAAAGTCCCGCTGGGTTTCCAAATAATCCGTTCGAATTCGGAATCGAAGGAAAGCTCCATTCCCCTGGCAAATAAGCCAAAGCCGAAGCCGCAAATACACCGATTAAAGTTGAAAATTTCATCAAATAAAAATTAGAAATTTGAAAAATGAGAAAGTTTCGCTACGCCACTTTCTCAACTTTTCTCTCCTAATTTTTCATGACTAACTGACTAATGACTTTCACCAATTCTTCAATTTTAAAAGGCTTTGCAATGTGCGCATTCATGCCCGCGCGCTTGGATTCTTCGACATTTTCTTCATAAGCGTTTGCGCTTAAAGCGACAATCGGAATTGTTTTTGCGTCGGCTTTATTCATTTTCCGAATTTCTTTTGCCGCATCAATTCCATTCATCACGGGCATCATTAAATCCATCAAAATCAAATCAAAAGTATGCGCTTCATTTTCTTTAAATTGATCGACTGCGATTTTTCCGTTTTCCGCGCTGGTGATAATTGCACCGCATTCTTGCAAAAGCGTCTCGGCAATTTCGCGATTGAGTTCATTGTCTTCGACGAGCAAAATTTTCACTCCCGAAATATTTTGTTTCAATTCATTGTCCTCGGGATTTTCAATTTTTGTGTTCAAATTTCCTTCGGTCACTTCAAATGGAATCGTGATAATAAATTGACTGCCTTGATTTTCTTCGCTTTGAATTTCTAATTCGCCGTGCATTTTATCGATTAACGCATTCACAATCGACATGCCAAGTCCCGTGCCTTTGAAAACGCTTCGCGCATCGCTGTGTTCTTGGCTGAACGGCTCAAAAATATGTTTCAAAAATTCTTCGCTCATGCCAATGCCTGTGTCCTGAATTGTAAAGCGCACAAGAGCGATATTTTTCTTTTTCGAAATCAATTCGGTGAAAAGACTCACCTTTCCATTTTTCTTATTGTATTTAATTGCGTTATCGATAATGTTTAGTAAAATTTGGCGAACGTGTAATGGACTTCCGTAAAAAATGATGTTTTTAAAAACATCGTAATTTGACTTATCTTGAATCGTCACCGAAAATTCAACCGCTTTAATTTCTGCCATGATGGTAACCGTTTTAATTAACGGCAAAAGGTCAAAGGATTCGTGCGACAAAGTGACTCGATTATCTTCGAGTTTTACAACTTCAAGTGTATCGCTTAAAAGAGACAAAAGATGTTCTGCGGCAATTTTTGCTTTTTTGCGATTGGAATCTAAAAGTTCTTTATTGTTTTTATTGCGCTCTAAAATTTCAAGAAGTCCTAAAATGCCATTTAATGGAGTCCGAATATCGTGACTCATCCGCGATAAGAAAACGCTTTTTGCCGCATTGGCTTCGGCCAAAGCTTCGCCTTGTTTTTCAAAAGAGCGAATATATTTTCGTGTGACAATTAAAATAATTCCAAAGGCGACGACTAAAATCAAAACGAATTGAATAAATGAAGCAGGCAAATTTTCGTTTGCCTCATCGACTTCGTAGGCGACCGCTAAATCAAAATTTCCCATGCGTTCGTAAGTAATGTAACTTTGCTTTTTATTCACCGCTGCAGTGATTTGCATCGATTGTTTTTTCTCTAAAACTTCGCAAATTTTTCCGCCCGGATATTTTGTGCTATTCAACAAAGCATTATCTGTAGATGCAATGATTTTTCCTTGATTGTCATCGATTACAAAAATCGTCATTCCTTTCGTCACAGGCATGCGGCGCACGAGACTGCTAATACGGCTTTCGCGCATGCGTTCCAAGAGGCGTTCGGGAGTGACTCCGATTTGCACCAGTTGCGTTTTGGCGTGATTCCAAACCATCGCATACATCATCGGTTTTGCTTCGGCGGTGTTGGGAGTTACATTTTGGCACAATGAGAGTTCTTTATTTTTTAGCATGGGCTTAAAAAATCCCATTTGCGAACCCGATTCAAAATTATAGCCGTAATATTTTGGAATAGAACCCGAAACGATTTTTCCGGTTTTATCGAACAAATGAATTTCATCGACTTTTAAAAGTTTGGCGAGTTCTAAAAATTTTTCAGGCGTGCTAAAAGAATCGGGATTTTCGTCAATTCTTGAAGATGCAACATCGGCGCGAATTAAATATTCTTCTTTCAAAGCATCTTGCAATTCACGAATATTTTCTTCATTTTCGGTGATGACTTTTTTTAATTGCGAAACCATGAGCGCACAAGAATTTTGTGCATTTTTTTTGTTATCAAAAAATTGAATTGCCACACAAGAAATTAACGCGATGAAAAATACCAATACAACGCTTGCGCCGACCATTTTCGTCCGCTCGCGATAAAGATTTCGTTTTTCTGCATTAAAATTTTTCGACATCATTTTTTGCATTTGGCAATTTTCTTTCGTTTAAAATAATATAAACTTCGGAAAATTTATTACGAACAATTTGAGCGTTTGACGCAACGCACAAGAAATTTAAAAATCAATCTTTTACTTCGCTTTTGAATTTCGCCGTCGCAATTCAAATTTCGGATTCCTAATTTATTTGTTTTTATTTTTCAAATAAAAATGAATTCCGAGCGAAATCGCTAATAACACAATGAATACGGTAAGCGCTCGGTCGCCGGTTTCTTGCGGAATCATTCCGGTTTCGATGCAGATAACATCGATGAGCGAAAGAATCGCAATCCAAATCGCTGTTCTGCGACAAACTTTTATTTTATCATCGTAACGCATTGACATCTCCGCCAAGTAAAATCCACACAACAAGTCCGAGCATCACGAGAACGCTAATGCCGACATTGGCTAAAAAGAAATCTCGATTCATCGTATCCAAATCATCGGATTTGCGAAAGAGATGAATGTAAACAATCGCTGCGGTCATGAGCGCAAAAATACTCCACCACGCCATTCCCATTTGCCAATAAACGCCGAACACAACACACAAAGCGAGCATCGCTAAATGACTGCCGAGCGCAATTTTTAGTGCGCGCTTTCTACCAAATCGTGCGGGCACCGAATGCAAACCCATTTGTCTATCGATTTCTTCATCTTGCGTCGCATAAATAATATCAAAGCCGCCCATCCAAAGCATTAAAATGAACATTAAAAATATCGGGAATGCGGCAAATTCTCCGCGAACTGCAATCCACGCGCCAAGCGGACTCATTCCAATCGCAAATCCCAAATACCAATGGCACAGCCACGAGAATCGTTTCCAATAAGAATAAAAGCAAAGCGCTACGACAACGGGGAGAGAGCACGCGCCAGCGAGCGGATTTAATAGCCACGCAAAAGCGCAGAAAAGAATTGTATTGAAAAGAATAAATGCGCCGACTGATTTTTTTGAAAGCGCTCCCGTTACCAAATGCCGCTTCGCAGTCCGCGGATTTTTCGCATCGATTTTTGCATCGACTAAACGATTAAAAGACATCGATGTATTGCGAGCCGTCACCATGCAGCCGACGATAAGAAGGACGAGTTTTAAAATTTCTAACGCAGACATGCCGCGAAATCCGTTCGCCGCAACCCACATCGAGCCGAGCGCAAAGGGCATCGCAAAAAGCGAATGACTTAATCGCACAAAATGTCCAAACTCTACAATTTTTGAAATCGCATTCATCGCTTACCTGACTTTTTCCCAATCGGAAACAATTTCATTCGGAAGATGCAACTGCGAAAGAATTTTCGCTACCACCGAATCGACGAGTTCTTCTATCGTCGTCGGCTTTCGATAAAAACTTGGAGAAGCTGCGACAATACTTGCGCCTGCGAGAGAAAGCTTTTCCATATTTTGCAGATGAATTAAATTAAAAGGCATTTCCCGCGGGACAACGACGAGCGGGCGGCGTTCTTTTAAGCAGACATCGGCAGCGCGGACGAGAAGATTGTCCGCAATTCCATTCGCCATTTTCCCGAGAGTTCCCATACTGCAAGGAACGACAGCCATTCCCGAAAAATCCGAGCTTCCGCTTGCACAATCGGCAAAAAGATTGTGCACATCAAGCACGCAATTTGCGCTTTTAAATTTTTCAATTTGCCCTTCAAATTCGGCGACCGATTTTCCCATTTCCGTAAAAATCAAAGAAACTGAATGGCCGAGTTTTTGCAAATGCCAAAGAGTCCGCGCGGCATAAATTGCGCCCGAAGCTCCCGTCACGCCGAGAATAAAACGACTCATGTCGTTTTTCCTTTTTGCAAAAGAACGCGGTAAGCGATTCCAAAAAAGCAAGGCTTTATCGAAATGACGCGGAAGCCTTTTTCCTTCGCCAAATTCGCAAAATCCGAGACCGGCAAAAAGCGTAAAACCGAATTGATTAAATATTCATACGCCGAACGTTTCCCGCTAAAAATCGAACCGAGAAGAGGAATAAAAAGCGGCGCTAAACATTTATAAAAAAAACGATTGAAAAAATTTCGCGGCGAAAAAAATTCAAGAACCATCAAATAGCCGCCTGCAGAAAGAACGCGATGCGATTCTTCTAAACCGCCTGCGGCATTCGGCAAATTGCGCATCCCGAATCCGTTTAAAATCACGTCAAATGAATTTTCGCAAAAAGGCATCTGCATCGCATCGAGTTGCACAGGCTTTGCCGAAGTTTTTTTCCCGCAGGAATGTTCGAGCATTCCAAACGAAAAATCCCCGAGAATGGCGACGGAAGGCTTCCCCACGATGCGTTCAAATTCCACCGCAAAGTCGCCTGTGCCTCCGCACAAATCGAGTAAGCGTTTTCCTGCGCCGCGTTTTTTGAGTTCGCGGCAACAGGCTTTGCGCCATAAAATATCTTGGAAACAACTCAGTGTGTGATTCAAAAAGTCGTAGCTTTTTGAAATTTCATCAAACATTTTGCGCACGGGAGAAAGCATGCGCAAAATTTACTAATTAAACGAATTCAATCGCCCGCAATTATTGGAATGTCGCCACGTATGCGCTGCCTTTTGTCGGCATCACCAAGCGCGGATTTTCGGTAGAACCATCTTCCCAGCTGACGAATTTTCCTGTTCCCGAAGGCACTGCGGTGAGAAGCATCGCATTTCCTTCGAAGAAAATTCCTTCGTAATTTTTGTGCGGAAGCATAAATCCGTCCAAAGTCACATAGCCTTCGCCAAGAGAAGAAATCGAAACCGAGATGTCTCCCGAAAGTCCAAATTCTTCGCGCAATTCGCTGCGGAAAACACCATCGCGTTCAAGCGCCCAAGTTTTCATGCACGAACCGCTTACGCTAAATCCGTTGCCGCAAGAATTTCGATAATAGCGGAATTCTTGTTTAAAGAGATCTTGATCGCGCGAAATTTGATCCGCATCCAATGTGCCCGCCATAGTTTCTAATGTATTCGTAATATTTTCGCTGTTTACATTTTCTTGGAGAAGAACAGCGGCGCGGTTGATGAACATCCGACGGAAATCCGGATTCTTAATCAACTTCACATAGAATGTGTGGAAACAATCACCCGAATTATTGCGGTAACATTTTCCGCTCGAATAACCGCCTTGCTTCACCCAATCAAACATATTCGTCGATTGCCAGAATCCATTCACCGACCATTCCCAATCCATACCGTGATCCAAATCGTAAACCATGAATTTCCATTTCGTATAAGGGCTCTTCCAAGCGCGCACATTATTATTGGGCCAGTCGCCGTTATGCATATACATTTCCGCAGCCATGTAAGCCGCAAAATTATCGACATCCATCGCCGCTTTCACCGTTTCATACGCCAGATTATTTTCCCCGCTAAAATCATTATCCGCGACATATTGCAAAAGCACTTGATATTCCAAGTTTCCATTATTCACTTCAATTTTACGGTTAATGTGTTTAACCATCGTCACATCTCCCGCATCGATATCGTAATTCGTTTCCACATAATTTTTATTGTAACGTTCCCGCATATCGTGAATGCCCCAATAGACGCCGTCGTAGAAAACGATGACTTGATGACTGCGTTGATAGTCCACGCCGCTGCCTTCGAGAATTGCGCCGCCCATCGCATCTTCCAAGTAATCGCTCACAAAACGGTTGCCGTTATTGCGCAAATTAAAGCCTTTGAATTTGCTGTTCTTGTCTTTGCGGGTTTCAAACAGCGGATACTTTAACCAGCCCGATTGATATTCTTCGCCGAATTTAATCGCAACCGATTTTTTCTTTTCTAAGCGGCTGTAACCGCCCATCATCGAAATGCCTGCTTCGTATTCCCAATCTTTGCCGGTGCTAGCGCTGCCGTTTGCAAAATATTCGACGTGAATGGGAAATTCCACATCGGCGTATAAGCCCGTATTATTCGGGTCCACGCTTTTCGGAGAATCTCCCGTTGTGCTGCCCGCTTTCGTGTATAGATAATGTTTTTTGAAAAATTGCGAATCAACGCTAATCGAAACCACCGGCATATTGTGAATTTCTTCGCCGATGAAATAAGTATTCGTCGAAATTTTATTCGTAATCATGCCGTCTTTAAATGCAGCGCAACGAACAACTGTCGTTTGGGAAATTTCTTTGGCTTCGGTCATTTCTTCGGTTTCTTCCGTCGGAATTGAACCGTTAAATGTGCAGCGCACCGTCGATCCATCCGTCATTTTCGGAGGCGTAATCGTCACCGGTTCTGCATAAAATCCAGCGCTCTGTTCAAGAGCAGGAATCGCAGTAAAGCCCGAAGAACCTGTGCTATTTGCATTATCCATTTCCGGAGTCGGTACCGCAAAATATTTCCAACCGTCCGCAGTTTTTCCCCAGCTTACACCGCCTTCGAGCAATGGATAAGTCGCCGAGTCCGCGATTTCGCAATTCGGTTGAATCAAATAAACGGAGCCGCCATTGTCTTCGAGTTTCCAATTGGTGTGCAAACGATAATGCATTTCATCCGAATCAATTCCTACAAGAGGAGTCGTGATGTCACGCTTCGAAGCAAAAATAATGCGATAACTTTTGGCAGGAATTGTATCCGAAACGATTACCCATTTCCGCGGACGTTCCGTTTTTTCGACGAGAGAATAACCATCTAACGCTACCGCTTTATCGCTCGAATTATACAATTCAATCCAGCCGGGATCTTTTCCCAAATCGTCTAACCATTTGACATTTCGCGTCATCACTTCGGTAATCGTCAGCGCCGAATTTCCCGCCCAAATCGGTTGACACGTCAATTCTTGACTCGAAGAAGAAAATGCCGAACTCGTCATCTCAAAAGGATTAAAAATCGAAGACGAACTCTGTTCCGTCTCCTTTTCCGAAGACGAATAAACGTCCCATCCCGAAGACAGCAACAATTCTTCTTCCGAATTTGCATAATCCAACAAACTTGAGTCATCCGAACATGCCGAAAATAAACTCAAGGACGCCACAAAAATCGCAGGCAAAACAAATTTCATTCTTTCTCCAAATCCAACCACCATCAAACCCTTTACCCAAAATTTACCCAAAAAGAGAAAAATTTCAATAAAATTTTGGTTTACACAGAAAAACCCTTGACAAGCTTTTTGTTTTATACTAAATTGGGGTCAGCGAAATGGCTCTGTAGCTCAGTTGGTAGAGCAGAGGACTGAAAATCCTCGTGTCACTGGTTCAATTCCTGTCGGAGCCACTTACAAAAGCCCTGAAACTTCTAGGGCTTTTGTTTTACCCGGAAGAATAGGCTAATTGGTAAGTCAGCGGTCTTGAAAACCGCCGCCGTCAGGCTTGGGGGTTCGAGTCCCTCTTCTTCCGCGAAAGTTCCGTTCTGCGGAACTTTTTTGTTTTAAAGCTTTTTATTTTGAACTTTTCCTCGGCGATGATTTTTCACAAGCGTATTTCTTTTACACCGTAATTTCAATTTGATTTTCTTCAAAAGCGCGGACGCAACTTTCATAATAGCCGTCGCCGGTAATACGCGGACCGCTTAAAACTTCGTAGCCGTCGTCTTTCAATTTTTGCGTGAGCGCATCCACTTTGCTTTGACTTCCGACGCTAAACGCTAAATGAATGAAACCGGTGCGATTGATTTGTTTTTCGGCATCGCATAATTCTGGCTTCGTCATAATTTCTAAGCGTGCGCCCGATTCAAAGCGCAAAAAGTAAGAGCGGAAATTTGTTTTCGGATTGTGATAAAGCGCGTTCGCTTTGGCATCAAAATATTTGACGAAAAATTCGCGCGCCTTTTCCAAATCATTCACGTATAAAGCGATGTGTTCTATTTTCATAGAAAAGAAAATACAAATTCAGCGATTTATACATTCCATTCCATCGCATTGTCCGCGGCAAAATCGATTCTTGCCGTCGCACTTTCTTCGCGAAGCAATGTGCAAACTTTTGCAGCTCCGCCCATTTTCCTTTTTTCAAACGCATACAAGCAAGCGGTCGTCGTAGCGCCCGTGGTGAAAACATCATCGACGATAACCGGCACATGATATTCTGGCCATGTAAAATTCTTTTTCCATTCAAAGGCTCCGGCGACATTGCTCGCTCGCCCTTCCCGCGAAAGCTGCGTCTGCGAAATGCGGAAAGTTTTGCGTTTTAATGCATTCGCCACGACCCCGCCCGAGCACCGCGCAATCGTCTGCGCCAATTTTTCGGCCTGATTATATCCGCGTTCCCGCATGCGCGCCGAATGTAAAGGCACCGGAACAAAAGCGAGTTTCCGTCCCCATTCGCGCAAAACTTCGGAAGATTCCTCTTCTTGTAACGCAATTTTCACCAAATACGAAGCGAGTCCCGGCATGCTGCCATATTTGAGTCCGTGCACAAGCGATTTCGTGAGCGGCGTCATCGCATACAAGCAAAGCA
>SAMEA104315433__coassemble_453_pt1 | contig 19340 bp, 16 predicted proteins | sample SAMEA104315433__metabat2_low_PE_037 | metagenome-assembled genome bin SAMEA104315433 (sample SAMEA104315433) | gut metagenome | biome: Monkey gut; feature: monkey-associated habitat; material: faeces | place: China | collected 2013 | reverse complement strand
TTCGTGCGAAAGATTTTTGAGGGCGACGCGGACAAGTTCAACGGCTTGCGGATGCAAAAATAATTCGGGTGAATCGATTAAAAGAAGTGTGCGGCTGAGGTAATGATTGTTGTGATGCTTTTTTACTTCGTCCAAGTAACGCACAAGCGCCATTTGGATGGCGCGTTTTGAGCCTGCGCCCATCGATTGAATGTCGCGTTCAAAGCCGTCATCTTCGTCGAGGACGTTGAGCTGCGCCGTCGAAAGAAATGCGTTGAGAGTCGGCGCTTGAATGTCTAAGCGCACGTTGACAGAGGGAAAAAGTGGGCGGAGTTTTTGATTGAGCCCGCGTTCAAATAATGCAAATTCTTCGGCGCGCGAATCGCTATGCGCATCCAAAAGGGCGCTGAATTTTTGAATGAGTTCGTTAAATTCTTTGCCCAAGCGACGTTCTAACGGTTTAAAAATTTCATTGAGCAATTTTGCGAATGCTTTATCGCCTTCAAAATCCCAAATCTGAATGGGCGGCGGAAAAATGCGAGAAAATGTTTCTTCAAATCCAAATGGAGCTTTTACCCATTCGCCTTTTCCTTTGGCGGCGTCCCAATCGAGAACCCAAAATTCAACATCGGCTGCGTTTTCGCCGGGGACGCGCTGCGAACGTTGCACGCGCAATTCACCGTTTTTTAAAAATGGCGCTAGAAGTTCGCGCTGTTCGGGTTCGAGTTTTTCTAAAATCGCGGGCGAAATTCCGCCGAAAAGACCTTCGGCTTCGACAGGAATATCTGGATTATCAAAGTAAGAATTGTTGAGAGAAGAGCGATACAAAAGCCAACGAATTCCCATGAGAATATTCGTTTTGCCCGCATTATTGTAGCCGATGAGAGCGGTAAAATCGCTCAGCGGAAATGTCTCCTCTCGGATTGAGCGGAGATTTCGAATGGTAATCGATTTTAATTGCAACGCTTCCATGATTTTAAAGTAAACAAAATCGAGAAGCGAAGACGGAAAAAGTTTTTGGTTTCTGCGGGATTTTTGGATTACACGCAATTTTGCCTGATAAGCGAACTTTATTTTAAGATTTTATATATATCTATGTTATGGGAAATCTTGTCATTAAGCGTTATCTTGGACTTTGCGGGCTGATTGCTTTTGGCTTGATTTTTAATCGCATTTTTGCAGAATTGACTCTGCATTTTCATTTGCCGCTGTATTTGGATTCGATTGGGACAATTTTTGTGGCGGCTTTGGGAGGCTTTTGCCCCGGTGCGATTGTCGGATTTTTGACGAATTTTATCGGGGGCATCGTTGATTCTTCGACATTTTATTATGGAACGATCAATTTTTTAATCGCCGTTTGTACGGGAATTGCGGCGCGCTTTGGCGCCTTTGAAAGCATTCGCCGGCTGCCGATTCTTTTGCTCTTCCTCATGATTTTAAGTATTCCGGGCTCGCTATTTTCGTATTTCCTTTATCATTTTGAAATTGCGGAAAATGTGGTTTCACCGATTACGCAGGATTTGCATAGTCGCGGCCTTCCGATTGTTCTTGCGCAAATTCTCGCGGACTATTTGACCGAAGTTCCGGATAAAACGATTTCTGTTCTCGTCGCGTACACGCTTTATCAATTGACGCCGAAGAAAATTTTTCACTTTTTTGATATGAGTTCGGGCCGAATCATTCTCGGAAATCCGAAATTTCATTCGGGGAAGGAATCGCTCCGGCATCAAGTGAGCGTGTTTTTAGCGTTTGCATGTTTGGCTTCGGTTTTTGTTGCGACGGCTGTGGGCTATAAAATTTTTACGGAAACGAAACAGCAAGAATTTACTTTGCTTTCGCATTCGGTAAATCATCTTATTTCGGATGCGATTCAGAAAACGGATTCGGCGTCAGTTGAAAAATACATTGCGGAATTAGAAGAAAAATATCCGCAAATTGCTGCGGTGACATGGAATCGTCCGCCGATGGAAAATTCGTCGGTTGTCTGCGATGAAGGCGCATTTACGGTTTGCACGCGGTTTAGTTCCGAAGCGATTCAAAGTGAAGTGATTCTTTTTTGCACAAAAATTTTCTCTACATTATCCGGACTTTTGCTCTGCATTGTTTTTGCGGCGATTCTCTTTGCCAATCAGCGGGTCGTTTATCCGATTCAAGAAATCACAGCGGAAATGGAAAATTTTGAATACGATAGCAAAGTCGGGCGTAAAAAATCCATTGCGAGCATTTGCGCGCTCCCGATGCAAACGGGAAATGAAATTGAAAATTTGCACAAGTCAATTATTAAAGCAGTTGAAGAAATCGATCATTACATTACAAAATCCAAGGAACAATCCGATTTGATTGCAGCGTTACAGATGAATATCATTACGACTCTCAGCAACTTGGTCGAAACGCGAGACGAAACGACGGGCGGTCATGTGCAACGGACGGCGAATTACGCAAAAATCATCGCGCGGCAGTTACAGAAAGACGGCGTTGAAAAAGAAATTGATGATAAATTTGTCGATACAATTTACGTGGCGGCGCCTCTTCACGATATCGGAAAAATCCGCGTGTCCGATATGATTTTAAATAAACCGGGAAAACTCACCGTCGAAGAATTTGATCAGATGAAATTGCATTCGGTTTTTGGTCGCGATATGTTGGCTGCGGCATCCAAAAATTTGGGCGATTCGGATTATTTGCAAATGGCGAAGGAAATCGCTTACAGTCATCACGAATGGTGGGACGGTTCTCGCGGTTATCCGGAAAAATTAAAGGGCAAAGAAATTCCGCTTTCGGCGCGGATTATGGCAGTTGCCGATGTGTTTGACGCTTTAGTGTCGGTGCGTCCGTATAAAAATGCGTTCTCTCTCAACGAAGCGATGAAAATTATCGCAGGGGAAAGTGGAACGCATTTTGATCCCGATGTGGTAAATGCTTTCTTGAAAAATCGTCCGCTTATCGAACGGATGTTAAAGCGTTCGTGATTTAATCCGGCAAATCGTCGAGAACGTCGTCGGGTCCGAGCACAAACAAAATATCGTTTTCTTTTAATTGGTGATCGGCCAAATTTCCGATGAGCGCTTTGGGCTGCAGCGGATCGCGGATGGCGATAATTTGAATGCCGTATTTCGAAGTGAGGGCGAGTTCTTTTAACGTTTTGCCTTTGAATTTATTCGGGCACACGATTTCGATAATCGAAAATCCATCGAGGAACGGTAACCGATCGAGCATATTCGGGTGCGTTAAACGCTCAGCCAAAGAAATTGCCATGTCGCGTTCTGGCTGGAAAATGTCCGAGACGCCGAAACGTTCCAAAATCGAAGTGTGCTGCGAACTAGAACTTTTGGCGATGATGTGCTTTACGCCGAGTTCGCGCAAATTTAAAATGGTGAGGAGAGATGCTTCGAGGTCGGCGCCGATGCAGCTAATGACCGCATCCACTTTCGTCACCGGAAGCGCAGCCAGTTGCTGCTTTCTCGTTGAATCGGCGACGACAGCTTGGGCGACGCTTGGCGTAATATCTTGAACTTTTTCGGGAGTATTGTCCACGGCAAGCACTTCGTTGCCGAGGCTTGTCAAATGCTTCGAAAGAAAAATTCCCGTGTTCCCGAGACCGATGATAATGAATTGCTTCTTTGCCATTTTAACCTACCATAATATCTTCTTCTGCATACCAAGCACCGGTTTCCCTTTTCTTTACAACCGCAGAAATGAGGAGCAGTGCTCCCATACGACCTACAAACATGAAAATACAAATAAAGATGCGTCCAAACGAGGAAAGTTCTGGAGTTAATCCGAGAGAAAGTCCGCAAGTCGAAAGTGCGCTTGTCACTTCGAAGAAAACATAAAGCAAGTGCGATTCCGATGAGCCCGCCGAAGCGCCCGGATATTCGGTGAGAAGTAAAATCAATGTTCCAACCAGCGAAAGGACAATGTAAACGATGAAAATTCGCACGGATTTGCTCACGGTTTCTTCGGGAATGGTGCGGTTTAAAACCTGCGTTTTTTCGCGGCCGAGAAGGCGATTAAATCCGAGAATAGCAATCACAGCGGCTGTAGATGTTTTAATGCCGCCGCCACAGCTTCCGGGGCTTGCGCCGATGAACATCGAAATAATGATAATGATAATCGTCGTTTCGCGGAGGGTGAGCATATCAAATGTGTTGAAGCCTGCGGTTCTAGAAGAAAACGAAATGAAAAGTCCAGAAATCAATTTTTCGCCAAAGTCAAGCCCGGCGAGCGCACCGTTCCATTCTAAGAGAAGGACAAACAATAATTCCACAATAGAAATAATCGCCGTAGTCAGCAAAATAATTTTTGTGTGCAATGAAATTTTCTGAATCGTACGGGTGTGAAAGTCGAAGAGATTTTTGATTTCGGACATCGAAAGGAAACCGATACCGCCTGCAACGACCATGAGCATCGTCACGATGTTTACGACATGATTGAATTGATAATCGCAGAGGGAATTGGCGAACGGAGAAAATCCTGCGTTGCAAAAAGCGCTAATGGAATGGAAAACGGAATAAAGAATCCGCTGATCCATCGGGAGATGATCAAATTGCGTAAATAACGCTGTCGTTCCAAGCCCTTCGATGACGAAGGTAAAAGGAAGAATGGCGATTAAAATTTTCTTCGGTTCAATGTCATCTTGCGAGGTAAAGCCGGATTTGAAAAGCGCTTGTTGGTTAAAACCGGGGCGAATTCCTGAGAGAAGAAGAATCGCCGTAGAAAATGTCATGATACCGAGACCGCCGATTTGAATCAGCGCAGCTAAAATCCAAAGTCCCGTCGGGGATAGGACAGTTCCGATATCGATGACCGAAAGTCCGGTAACGCATACCGCCGAAGTCGCTGTAAAAAATGCATCGATGACGGATAAATCTTTTTCGAGTGAAAAAGGACACTTTAAAAGAATCGTTCCGAGCACGATCAAAACCGCATAGGCTTTGATGAGAAATAGCATCGGATTCGACGATTTCTTTTTGACGACCGATTTGGTCATCGGAATGTCTTTATACCGCGACAGTAGCATTTATCGCCCCAATTTACTAACTTTTGCTGCGTTATGGCAAAACTGCGTTCCATTTTGATGCCGCTGGCGATTCTTTTGGGCATTTTACTGCCTTGTGCACATGTGCTTTCTCCGCTGATGCCTTTTTGCATCGGCCTTATGATGGCGCTTACTTTTGTGTCGAAAGTGCCACCGCAGCAGCACGGATTTACGTTTAAAATTGAAATGCGAGCGCTCTTTGCGGGGCTTTTTCTCTGCGGGCTTTTATTAGCTTCCGAAAAACTTTTTGGACTTTCGCGGCCGATTGTTCTCGGCTGCATGCTCATTTGCCTTTGCCCGCCAGCGAATGCGGCTCCGGTGATGGCGAAACTTCTCGGTGGAAATCCGATTTTAGCGCTTAAAATTTTCCTTGTCGGAAGCGTCATCGCTTGCTTTTCGATTCCATTTATTTTCGGCTATTTTTGTCCACCGCCTGCGGGAATGGAACAGCTTGATTTTTTAGGCCTTTCCAAGAGAATTTTTAATTCGATTCAACCGATTATTACAATTCCTTTGGCGATTGCGCTCGGCCTTCGCAGTTTTTATCCCGAAGTCGCTGATAAAATTGCGAAACTACAGAAATACACGATGTTCATTTGGATTTTCAACGTTTTCGTTTTGCTTTCGAAGGCGAGTTACGATGTCCGTTTAATGGGCGTCAAAAAATTGTGGGACGCTGGAGATTTTCAACTGACCGCAATTATTTCTCTTGTACTTTGCGTTCTTCTCTTTTTCTTAGGCTGGCTTTGTGAACGGAAATCGCATCCGATTGAAGGTTCGCAGAGTATGGGACAAAAGAATACGATGCTTATCATTTGGGTGGCGCAGCTTTACGCGGGCCCCGTCGCTGCTCTTTGTCCGACATTTTATGTCGTATGGCAAAATCTCGTTCTGAGTTGGATGAGTCGTTCTCGTCGCAGTAATAAAAATCCAACACTGCAAAAAAACGAAGCATAAAAAAAGCGGCTTTCGCCGCTTTTTTCGTTTTTATTTGATGACCAATTTGTGGGCTTGTGCGCTCTGCTTCTTGACGAATTTGAATGTGAGAATGCCATCTTCCAAGAAAGCGTCTGCATTTTCTGCATTCAAATCTTCGGAAAGCTTGAACGAGCGTTCGTATTTCATTTCGGAAGTTGCGCTCTTACGCGTTGCTTTAATGGTAAGAGTATCGCCTTCGATGTCCACGTCAATATCGCTCTTCTTTACACCGGGGAGTTCAACTTCCAAAGTGTAAATTCCACCTTTTTCCGAAACGGTTGCGCGTGGAACATAAGAATCGCAAGCCTTCACATCTTCATTCAATGTGTCAAACCAATCATTCAATCCAAAGAAATTTGCCGGAATCATTTTTTTCGTAAACATAATGAAATCTCCTTTTCTAAAATTGCCGTTTATTTAATCATGATTTTGCGTTTTTCAGCCGCTTGCTTCTTCGAAAGCTTAAAGCTCAAAACGCCGTTTTCAAAAGACGCTTCGGCAGAAGACGGATCCAAATCTTCGGCGAGTTTGAATGTGCGTTCGTATGTCACCTGAGATGTGGCGGTCTTACGAGAAGCCTTGACTGCGAGAGTATCGCCTTCGACATCGACTTCTACATCTTCTTTCCTTACGCCCGGAAGATCAATTTCCAAAGTGTAAGCGCCATCTTTTTCGACGACAGCAGCGCGCGGCATGCAAGCTTTTCCGTTGCCATCGAGGGCGTCAAAGAAATTATCTAATCCAAAGAAGTGAGTCGGAATCATTTGAGTGTTGTACATATTGTATCTCCTTTTTTATTTTCACCCGATGATTATGCAAAAGCCGTGCCAATTTTTCTGTAGCGATGAAATTTGGCAAAAAAGGCCAAGAGAATGCGGCGAAGTATTTCAAAATCAAACAAAGAGTTTTAAAACGAAATAGGGAAATGATGCAAAATGAAAAATGCCTTCGGTAAGAATGCGGCAAATTTTATATGTTTATCACATGAAACTTAGAATGTCTTTTGCACATTGCCTTTTTAAAACTCTTACTATCGCAGGGATTGCGGTAAGCGTCGTCTTTGCTGCTTCTTCTAAAAACGAGAAGAAAGCGCCAGGCGATTTTTACGAAGAACTTTCGCGCTTGAACAAAGTTCTTTCGGAAATCAATTTGAAGTATGTCGAAGATGTCGATCCGGCAGAACTTTCGGAATCGGCGATTCAAGGAATGCGGAATATTTTGGATCCGCATACAGCGGTTTTTGCCCCGAAAGATTACGAAGATTTGAAAGTTTCGACGGAAGGGGAATTCGGTGGCGTCGGAATTACGATTAGTCTCCGCGATAATATTTTGACGGTGATTTCGCCGCTTGCGGGAACGCCGGCTTTTAATTTGGGCATTCGTGCGGGTGACCGCATTATGAAGATTGACGGTAAAGACACGAAAGGTTACACATTAGACGAAGCCGTGAGTAAACTCCGCGGAAAAGTCGGAACAGATGTGACCGTGAGCATTGCTCGCGCAGGTGTTACCGAACTAATGGACTTTACAATTACCCGTGCGAAAATTGTGGTGCATGCGGTGCCGTTTAGCGGAATGATTTCCGAAGACATCGGCTACATTAAACTCGCATCGTTCTCGTTAAAGACCCGCGACGAAGTCGTAAGCGCGATTCAGAAATTGCAAAAGCAAGGCATGAAAAAACTCGTCCTCGATTTGCGCTATAATCCGGGCGGACTTCTCAACCAAGCGGTAGAAATCGGCGAACTCTTTTTGAAAAAAGGAAACGTCATCGTCAGCACTCGTGGACGGACTCAGCAGACCGAAAGCCGTGCACATAAAGACGGCATCGTTTCTCCCGATGTTCCGCTCGTCGTTTTGGTGAACCAAGGTTCGGCAAGCGCCGCAGAAATTGTTTCGGGCGCCATTCAAGATTGGGACCGCGGACTTATCATCGGAAAGACTTCGTTTGGTAAAGGTTCTGTGCAAACGATTTTCCCGTTAGACAATCAAGGTTATGCGTTAAAACTCACGACGGCGTTTTATTATTTGCCGTTCGGACGCTGCATTAACAAGCCGGAAAATGGCATTAAAGGTTTGAAAATCCGCGAAGAAGAAGAGCTTGAAGACGAAACAGAAACGGCGCAAGATTCCACTGTCGCTTCGGCGGATACCGTTGTTGTGGACACATTCTTTACCAATGCCGGCCGTAAAATGTATGGCGGCGGAGGCATCACACCTGACGTCGATATTGAATTAGACCCGATTCCGTGGGTCGTTCAAGTGCAAGAACGCATGGCGATGTATTTCAAGTATGCGGTGAAAATTCGCCCGAGTTTAGAAAAGCAAGGCGTAAAAGTTGATGGAAATTGGGTTGTTCCCGATTCTCTCTTTACACAGTTCAAAGATTTCTGTTTAAAGGATACGAATTTTACAAAGATTAAGAGCAATTCTTTAGCGACTTTGGAAATTCTCGAAAAAGATTTAATCCGCGAACAGAATTTTATGGGCGATTCTTCGAAGACGCTTTCCGATACAGTTCTCAGCGCCGAAGTTAATGCGCTTCGCAAAGCCCTTGAAAAAGACCGCGATAATCAATTCGGCGAAAACCGCGAATACATTATGAACGGAATCAAACGCGAATTGTTGACTGTTTTCCAAGGCGATTCGGCAAGCACTGCGTTTACACTTCAAAGCGATGCGCAGGTCAAGGAAGCTATCAAGTACTTGTCGGATATGGATTTGTACAAGAAGACGATTAGCGCACCGACGAAAGCGCCGACCAAAGAAAAAGGCAAAAAGAAATAAATGCCTTCGGTGTTGGACATTGCGGCAACGAGCCTCGGGCATTACGTTCGAAAGTTCTTTGACACGGTCCGCGGTTATTTTGTCTTTATGTGGGAACTCGGCAAAACGATTCCGAGTTCATTCCGCAATTTTCATACGATTGTAGAACAAATGTATATCACCGGAATTACAAGTATTCCGGTGGTTTTTGCGGCGAGTTTAGCGACGGGCGCCATTATGGCGTGGCAGTTGGCGTATCAATTCGGCGATATGATTCCGCTTGTTTTTGTGGGAATGGCGGTCGGCAAATCGGTGATGGTAGAACTCTGTCCGATTTTAACGGCGATGGTTCTCGCAGGGCGCGTAGGCGCATCGATGTGCTCGGAACTCGGCACGATGGCGGTTACAGAACAACTTGATGCGTATAATGTTCTCGGACTAAATCCGTATCGTTTTTTGTTAGCGCCGCGTTTAATCGCAACCGTTGTCATGCTTCCGGTGCTCACGATTATCAGCATTTTTATCGGTATCGTCGGCGGATTTGTCACCGCTTATCTTTACAAAGAAGTTTCCTTTTCGACTTTCTTTTATGGCGTTCGCATGTTCTACGAAGACTGGGATTTTGCAGTCGGTTTAATCAAGGCTGCGGTTTACGGATTCTTCATCGCGAGTTACGCTTGCTTCTTCGGTTACAACACGCATAGCGGTGCCGAAGGCGTTGGAAAAAGTACAAAGTCAACAGTGGTTGCGGGCATGACGAGCATCCTCATCGGCGGCTTTGTGCTTTCAAAACTTTTATTAGTATGAGCCAAGAAGAAAATAGTCCGCATCTGCATAAATTGCGGGATTTAACGCATGCGAGTTTGCTTCTTTCGCGGATATTTGCTGCGGGAGAAATCGGCGAAAAACAGAACCTTTTTACTCTCATGGCGAACTTCGAAAATCTCTTTGGAAAACAACTCGCCGAGCATTTAAAAATCATCGATTTAAAGAACTCTATTTTGGTCTTAAAAGCCTCCAATTCCGTGTGGAAAACCGAATCGGAATACCAAAAAAAAGCTATAATTGAACGGTGTAATGGACTCCTTGGCGCGAAGTGCGTTAAGAACATCCGATTCGTTTAATTTCGATTTTTTTTTGAGGTTTTCATGGCTGAAGAATATAGTGGCTCGAGCATTACCGTTCTTGAAGGACTCGAAGCAGTTCGCGTTCGTCCGGCAATGTACATCGGTTCGACCGATTCCGTGGGCCTCCATCAGCTGGTTTGGGAAGTGGTGGACAACTCGGTGGACGAAGCTCTCGCGGGCTTTTGCACGCATATCGAAGTGACCATTTTACCGGGCAACGGAATCCGCGTCGTCGATAATGGTCGCGGCATCCCAACGGATATTCACCCGAAAGAGCACGTGGGCACGATTCAAGTCGTGATGACGAAACTCCACGCTGGCGGAAAATTCGACAGCAATTCGTATAAAGTTTCTGCGGGTCTTCACGGTGTGGGCGTGAGTTGTGTAAACGCGCTTTCGACAAAGCTCATCGTGACGGTGCGCCGCAACGGTCGCGTGATTCAGCAAGAATTTTCGAAGGGTAAACCGCTCGCCGATCAGAAAGACATCGGCGCTTCGGACGGAACGACGGGAACAACCGTTGAATATTATCCGGACGATTCGATTTTTACAGAAACCGTTTACGATTACGCAACTCTCGCTGAACGTTTCCGCGAGCTCGCTTTCCTCATGAGCGGACTTCGCATTTCGTTAACCGATGAACGCACTCCGGATGGTAAAAAAGATTCGTTCTATTTCCCGGGAGGCGTCTCGGCATTTGTCCGTTATGTGGACGAACATCGCAAACCGCTTTTTGATGAACCGATTCATATCACGACGACCGCAGGTACATATCCGCTGGAAGTCGCACTTTGGTACAACGACGGTTATCAAGAAAATTTCTTCAGCTTTGTGAACAATGTGAATACTCACGATGGCGGAACTCATGTCACCGGTTTTAAAACGGCGATGACCCGCATCATCGGAAAGTATGCGCAAGAAATTCTTCCGAAGGGCAAGAAAGATACGCAGATTGCTGCTGACGATATCCGCGAAGGTTTGACCGCAGTTATCTCGATTAAAATTCCGCAGCCGCAGTTCGAAGGCCAGACGAAACGCCGTTTGGGAAACTCCGAAGTCGCCGGTTTGGTGAATACCGCTTTCGGTGCAAAAATTGATGAATACTTTGCCGAAAATCCTGCGATTGTCAAAGCGATTGTCGATAAAGTTTACAACGCTGCAGTTGCCCGCGAAGCTGCACACAAAGCCCGCAATCTCGCTCGTCGCAAGAACATTCTCGAAAGTGGTGGACTTCCGGGAAAACTCGCCGACTGCAGTGAACGCGATCCAGCGAAATGTGAACTTTTCATTGTGGAAGGTGACTCTGCAGGTGGTTCTGCAAAGCAAGGACGTCGCCGTGAATTTCAAGCGATTCTTCCGCTCCGCGGTAAAATTTTGAATGTGGAAAAAGCGGGCCTTGACCGCGTTTTGAACGCTGATACTATTCAGGATTTGGTGAACGCACTCGGCTGTGGCATTGGCAACGAATTCAAATTGGAAAAACTCCGCTATCACAAAGTGATTATCATGACCGATGCGGATGTGGACGGTTCTCACATTCAAACTCTTTTGCTCACGTTCTTCTTCCGCTATATGCGTCCGCTCGTCGATGGCGGTTATGTCTTCATTGCGCAGCCGCCTCTCTTCCGTTTGGCGCAAGGCAAGAAGACGATTCGTTACATCTTCGATGAAGGTGAACTCGCAAGCATTGACTCGGGCGAAAAGAAAAATTATGACATTCAGCGATACAAAGGTTTGGGTGAAATGAACCCAGAACAGCTCGCTGAAACAACGATGAATCCCGAAACGCGCATTATGAAAAAATGTCACGTTAGCGATGGCGTTCTCGCCGACAATGTGTTCAGCATGTTGATGGGCGAAGACGTGGAACCGCGCCGCAAATTCATCGAAGAAAACGCATACAAAGTCATCAACGATTTGGACATTTAATTTTTCCTATGAATTCCGCCGATCACAAGACCTTTCAAGAAGTGCTGCAGAATGCACGTGGACAAGTTCAAGAATACTTGAACGAAGCCGATGCGACCGTTTTAGCGGTTGCGCGCTCGGCTCCAGAAGGTGTTTCGGAACGGATGTTAAAACTCATTCAGCGCAAAGGAAAAAAGATTCGTTCGACAGTGCTTTCGTTAATTGCGACATCGGGAAAAAATTCTCCTGTGATGGAACGCGTGGCGAAAGCTTGCGCGGGCGTAGAAATGTTGCATTTAGCAAGTCTTGTTCACGATGACATTATCGATGAAACGACTCTGCGCCGCGGCGAACGCACCGCTCATGTAGAATGGGGAAATAAAATCGCTGTTCTTATGGGCGATTACATTTTGTCGCAGGCAATGCGTGCAGTCATTCACGAACAAGCGCACGATATTCCGCTTGAACTTTCTTCGGCGGCAAACCGTTTAATCGTTGGCGAAATTTGTGAACTCGATTCGACGGGAGATTTGGATATTTCTCTTGCGCGATACAATCACATTATCGATTGTAAAACCGCAGCACTCATCGAAGCGAGCGCTCGCATCGGAGCGATTATTGCGGGATTTGAAAAACCGGAAGTGGAAAAATTTGGAAAAATTGGCGCGCACTTTGGAATTGCATTTCAAATCATCGACGACTTGCTCGATTATGGCGTCGGCGCAACCGATTTAGATAAAGCAAAATTTACCGATCTTTCAAACGGACTTGCGACTCTTCCTTTGATTCTTTATTTTGAAAAAGTTTCTCCCGAAGAAAAATCGGAGATGAAAGATTTGCTGAAAAAATCTTCGGAAACAGGCGTTCCAGAAAAAATTTGCGAACGTTTAAAAAATGCGGGCGCATTTGACCAAGCAAAAGAAATTGCATTGCAACATATTTCGGATGCGTCCGAAATTTCTGATTCGCTTCCGAAAAACGAACACATCGAAATTCTCAAAGCGTTTTTGTTCTCGATGACAGAACGCGGCAACTAAATTTGCCATTGACAGAAACATTCAAAGCATTAAACGCGGAGCAGCTTTTAGCGGTCACAACGACCGAAGGCTATGTCCGCGTGATGGCGGGCGCAGGCACCGGGAAAACGAAAGCGCTGACAGCGCGTTATGCGTATTTAGTTTCAGAACTCGGCATTTCTCCTTCGAATATTCTCACGGTCACATTTACAAATCGTGCGGCGAACGAAATGAAAAGTCGCATTCGTACAATGCTCGGCGATTTGGACTTGGGGCAAATCAGCACGATTCACGCATTTTGCGCGCGATTTTTAAAAGACGAAATTAATCGATTAGGTTATCCGAAAAGTTTTATTGTCATCGATACCGATGATGAAAAAGAAATGCTGCAACGCATTTTTGCGGACATGAAAATTTCTCTGCGTGAAACGACGATGCAGCGGACAATCGATGAAGTGCTCGAAGCGGGCAAAATGACCGATGCGTATATCGATGAATTTTTACGGATTAGCGCTGAAGAATTGCTGCAAAAAATTGCGGATGAGCCGGACAAAAAACGTCAAATATTTTTCCGCTATCTTTACGAGCAAAAGAAAAATTTTGGACTAGATTTTAACGATCTTATCAATTTTACGGCGTACATTTTGGAAAAATTTTCGGAAGCGCGAGAACATTGGCAGAATCGCATTCAGTATGTGATGGTCGATGAATTTCAAGATGTGAGCAAGAAGCAATATAAAATTGCGCAAATTCTTTCGGCGAAGCACGGCAATCTTTTTATCGTGGGCGATAGCGATCAGACAATTTATTCGTGGCGCGGATCGCATGTGCGTTTATTCTTGGATTTTGATAAAACTTATCCGCAGTCCAAAACGATAATTCTCAAAGAAAATTATCGCAGCACGCCGCAGATTTTAAAAGCTGCCAACGAATTGATTTCGCATAATGCGGTGCGTTTTCCGAAGGAATTACACGCGAATCACGCCGACGGAAAAAAGCCGATTTATTTTCACGGCAAAGATCAAAAAGCCGGATCGAATTGGATTGCAGATACGATTGGAAAGCTCGTTTCCGAAGGCGCTAATTTAGGCGACATCGCAATTCTTTATCGCGCGCATTCGATGTCGCGACCGGTGGAAGAAATTTTAATTCAACGCAAAATTCCGTATCGCATTCTCGCGGGCATTTCATTTTACGAACGCCGAGAAATCAAAGATGTCATCGCATATTTGCGAATGCTCACGACACAAGATGACATTGCATTTTTGCGAACAATCAATTCTCCGCCGCGGAAAATCGGCAAAAAGAAATTGGAATTTTTAAAAGAATATGCGCAAGAAAATCGAATTTCTTATTACAACGCATTGCTTGAAAATTTAGAAAGCGCTGTTTTCAAAGGCACCGCTGCAAAGAAATATGTGGACGCGATTACGAATACGCGAAAAGGTTTAGAGAATAAACGCATCGACGATGTGCTCGATGAAATTTTAGACTTGTCCGGTTACACGGAATTTTTGCGGATGGACGCTGACCAAGATCGTTTGGATAATGTCGCCGAATTAAAGCAAGCGATGGAAATTGCAGCAAAAGATCCGGACGCAAATCTCGAAGATTTTTTATCGCGCGTTGCGCTCTACGGCATGTTGGATAAAGAAGACCGCACGAATTCGGTGAAGCTCGTCAGCGTGCATTCGGCAAAGGGTTTGGAATTTCCGAATGTCTTTATCGTCGGGCTTTCGGAAGGCATGTTCCCAAGCGCAAAAATTGAAACTCTCGAAGAAATGGAAGAAGAACGCCGCATCGCTTATGTCGCTTTTACGCGGGCAAAAGAGCGTTTGTTCTTAACGGAAAATGAAGGCGGTAGCATCGGCAGCCGTTTTCCTTCGCGATTTATTTTTGATGCGGGCGAAGAAAATTTGGAAATGGTAAATCCGCTGCCCGATGATTTAAAAGCAGAAGCTCTGCAAAAAATTCAGCAGAGCATTGAGCACATGACGCTTTTGCAAAATTTATTTTTTGTCGGCGATCGTGTGCTGCACAAAATTTTTGGCGAAGGCACGATTGTGGAAATCGATAATGCGGCATCGGCTTACGTCATTCAATTTGATCAATTAGCGACGACGCGCAGTTTACAATTCACCGCAAAATTAGAACGGGTGCAAGGATGAAGTCGCTCGTCTGCGATTTCTCGGGAATTTACCGTGAACAAAAATTTTGCAACGGAGAAAATTTTCGCTGGTTAGATTGTTCAAAAATTCGCGGCACCGATTGTTATTTAGACGACGAAGCGAAAGCAGAAATTCAAAAAATTTTTGCGCAAGAAGAATTGCGAAATATTCATTTTATCGATTCGGGCAATTATCATTATCTTTCGAAATTGTGGACGGACCGCATCCAAGAAAAATTTAACTTGCTCGTTTTCGATCATCATTCGGATATGCAAGCGCCTGCGTTTGAAGGCATTCTTTCTTGCGGCGGTTGGGTAAAAGCGACGCTCGATGAAAATCCGTTTTTGCAAAATGTTTTTCTTTTTGGAATCCGCGAAGATCATGCGCTCGCCATAGAAAAAAAATATCGCAGTCGCGTTTTTGTAAAAACCGAAACGGAATGCGCCCAAGAAAATTTTGAATACGAATTACCCGCAGAGGCGTTGAGTTTTCCCGTTTACATTTCGCTCGATAAAGATGCGCTTCCCGAAAATGAATTAAAAACGAATTGGGATGCGGGCAGTTTTCCTCTGAAAAAATGGGAAAAAGTTTTGCAAAAATTTATCGGAAAAAATTCTGTCTTGGGAATTGATATTTGCGGCGAGCCTTCGCTTCAAAGAGAATTTTCAGAAGATTTAGAACAAAGTAATCAAATCAATTTCCGCTTAGAAAAATGGCTGCGGAAACTTTTTGAATAAAAAAAAGCCGCAAGTTTTTTGCTTGCGACTTTCCCTGGATGTAATTTCTAAAAATTGAGTTTTGGATTAGCCTTCGAAAAGCCAAGTCGAAAGGTAACGTTCGCCGGTATCGGGGAGAAGTGCGACGATTGTTTTGCCTTTATTTTCGGGGCGCTTTGCAATGGTGAGCGCCGCTTCGAGAGCAGCTCCCGAAGAAATGCCGACGAGCAAACCTTCTTCTTTGGCGGCGCGGCGAGCGATTGTCCCCGCTTTCACGTCATTCGTCAGATAAATTTCGTCGATGATTTTCGGGTCGTAAACTTTCGGCACAAATCCCGGACCAATGCCTTGAATTTTGTGCGGGCCTGCGGGCTTTCCCGAGAGAACTGCAGAAGTGTCCGGTTCGACGACGACGATTTTCACATTCGGATTCTGGCTCTTGAGATAAGTTCCAACGCCGGGAACGGTTCCGCCGGTTCCTGCAGCCGAAACGAAAATGTCCACTTTGCCTTCGGTATCTTTCCAGATTTCCGGGCCAGTTGTTTTGATATGCGCTTCGGGATTTGCAGGGTTTTCAAATTGCTGCGGAATGAAAGAACCCGGAGTTTGTGCTGCGATTTCGTTTGCCTTTGCGATAGCGCCTTTCATGCCGGATTTGCCGTCGGTTAAGACGAGTTCTGCGCCGAGAGCGGCGAGAAGTTTGCGGCGTTCAATGCTCATCGTTTCGGGCATCGTGAGAATAATGTGGTAGCCTTTTACTGCGGCGACGTAAGCGAGTCCGACGCCGGTGTTTCCGCTGGTCGGTTCGATAATCACAGAACCCGGTTTGAGTTTGCCTGCTTTTTCGGCGGATTCGATCATCGCGAGAGCGACGCGGTCTTTCACGCTCGAAAGCGGGTTGAAAGATTCAACTTTGACGTAAACTTCGGCTTCGCTATCGTTCAATTTGTTGATGCGGACGAGCGGAGTATTTCCAATGAGATCGGTAATTTTATTGACTTTCATGTTTTCTCCTTGTTGTTTCCGCAGATAATATAAAATGAAAATTTCTCTCCGGCAAGAGTTAATTCCTATTTTTTTAATAATTTTTGTATCATTTCAAAAACGATGATTTTTGAGGCTTTAAAACAAAAAAGCGAAGATTCCGCAGAACCTTCGCCTTGAATTTTGAAGAGAGAAATTATTGGAGACGAACCGGAACCGTGGTGCGGTTGCTGCCGAGTTTCATCACGACAAATCCTGCGCCGCGGTAATTGGTTTCGAGCATCACCGAGTTTGTTCCCGCAGAGGTTGTAAAGCTCTGCGATGCGACGATTTGACCCTTTCCGTTAACGAGAGTGAGGGAGGCGCGAATTGCTCTGTTTGCGGCAATTTGACGCGGTTGCACTGCACTTGTTTGCGGAACGAGAATGCCGGTTGCAACGCCTTCGATTGTCGGCGTTTTCTTGTTGAAGTTTTGCAAGGTGTCAACGGAACCGTCAGCTTTGTGCAAGAGGAGATTATCCATTTCGAGAGTTCCCGAAAGTTGTGCGCCGTAAACATTGATGCCGATGGCGTTCACCTTGTTTTTGCTTTCGATGTCAAGTCCAGTGGAGTTTAATGGAATCACGTATGTTTTCCATGTAGAGCTCACATCGCTTTCCGGGATGTTGTAATCATTCCATGTCCAAGAAGAACCGCTCATCGCAAAAACGCTAACCGATGTCCAAGCATATCCGTTGCAAGCTTCAGCAGTGCCAGTGCAAGGACCCGTGGATTTTACATCGATTTTCGCTTGGAACGAAACGGCTGTATATTGACTCCAATCCACACCGCCTAAGTCAATGCGGATGGTTCCAACTTCAGAAGAATCGCTTTGCTTTGAAGTGTAAGTGACCTTGAGCATCTTATCCGAAGAATCGAGACTTGCTTTCACAAATTGATCGATGGAGTTGCCGGCTAAGGTGTCCATGCCGTAAGCTTTACGCATCGCATTCAAAACTTCGTAGTCCACAACGTCGCCCACATTTCCTGGGTTCTTATCGGTTTGGCGGCGGATAATCGTCATGTTATGATTGTCTTCAGCACCGGTATCCCAAATGCACGGAATAATTCCGTTTTCCTTTGCTGCTTTAACGGTGTAGCCGTACCAAGCTGCGCGACCTTGTAAATGGAGCTTCAAATTTTCGCCCGAGATTTCTTCTAAGCGTTTGATTGCGCCCATTTCGCCAATCACAACAGGAATATTCTTCGAAGTGAATGCGGTTTTGAGTTTGTCGAATTGCTGGTCGATATGCGCTTTGGAACCGAGACTGCTAACGGTTGCGCCCATATTGTGCTTCGTATCGGTCGTAGAATTCATGCCGTCCCAATAGAAGAACTGCGCGCCCCAAGATTCATCTTTTTCCATGAGCGAATACTGATACGGATAGAAGTGAGCTTCTGCCATGGTGTAGCCGTCGCCTGCGGGGTCTGTCGGATATTCGGCAACCAAAAGATTGTACATGTCGATTTCGGTGCGAGGCATTTGCACGACCACGGTACGGGTCGCGTTATTTTCGCCGGTTGCGCGGACAGCTCTGAGGCACGCTTCGTGATACTTTCTTAAAACCTTCATGCGGGCATCGTCAAAAGCGTATTGTCCACTAGCAAGCCACGGGTCGTTTACACCCGGTTCGTTTGCTGAGGCAAAAATCAAGTGTTCATCGTAGTCGTTGTTAAACTTTGTTGCAATCTGCTTCCAGTAGCTTTCCTGCTTTGCTGCAATTTCAGCAGCATTCACGGAGACTTTCCCGGAGGCGATGCCATCATAACCTTCGCCGTCAAAAACGTGGTTTTCGAGCCAGCCACCGTCCCAGTGAATATTCAAAATCGCATACATGCTTCGTCAATCACATAATCGACGACGGTTTTTACAGAATCGAGCCAACTTGCGTTAATCGTGCCGTTTGTTGCGTGAGAATCCCAAGCGCAAGGAATGCGGACGGTGTTAAATCCCAATTTTTTAATCGACTGAACATATTCCTTCGTCGGGAATGGGTTTCCCCAACCGGTCGGATCGTTCGGAACTTCCATCGTATTGCCGATGTTGTAACCCAAACCCATTGGAGTTACCAGTTCAGAGGAATGCGGGAGCGCAAATGCAGATGTTGCAAAAGCAGCGGCCAAAGTAAGCGGAATCCATTGTTTCATAGGAAAACCTCGTGAAAAGTGAACGTTACAAATTTATGCTTTTTCCATCTTTTTCAGGCAAATGTAAACTTTTGTTAATCGCAAAGAATTTTGCAATTTTTGCATAAAACGCGGGCTTTGACATTTTGTCCATGAAACTAAAAACATTCATCTTGGAAAAAGAAGTGCGAAATGTATTTTAAGAGAGATGATTTTATCGGCAGACATAACGGATTACCGTGATTTTCTCAAAGCCTATTACGAGAAGCGTAAAAAGGAATTGCCTTTTTATTCTTATCGGATGATGGGCGATAAACTGGGGCTTGATTCGAGCTACTTGTATCGTGTGCTGCAAAAAAAGCATCATTTGCCTGCGCATGCGCTCCAAGCGGCGAAGGAAATGCTCAATCTTTCTGGGCGTTCTGCGGAATTTTTTGATTTGCTTATAACTGCAAGGGGCAAAACTCCGCTTTTATCAAAGGTTTTCATGTCAT
>SAMEA104315433__coassemble_427_pt1 | contig 20013 bp, 17 predicted proteins | sample SAMEA104315433__metabat2_low_PE_037 | metagenome-assembled genome bin SAMEA104315433 (sample SAMEA104315433) | gut metagenome | biome: Monkey gut; feature: monkey-associated habitat; material: faeces | place: China | collected 2013 | reverse complement strand
ATAAATTTTGATGAATGATTCGAAGAGTTCTGCGACTTAAGCAAATCGCTTCGACGATTCCTTTTAAACTGCCTTGCACAAGGACAACATCTGCAGCATCAATAGCGACATCTGCGCCTGCACCGATTGCAATTCCCACATTCGCCCGCGTTAACGCGGGCGAATCGTTTATTCCGTCGCCAACCATGGCGACGCTTCCCCAATTTTGTAATCGACGAATTTCTGCGTCTTTTTCGCTAGGCAAAATTTCGGCGACAAATTGATCCACATTTACTTTTTTCGCAATCGCTTCGGCGGTTTTCGTATGATCGCCCGTTAACATTACCGTTTGAACACCGAGCTTTTTCAATTCAGCAATCGCTTCGGCACTGTCCGATTTGAGAGAATCGGCAAGCGCAATCATTCCGAGAAATTTTTCTCCTGTCGCAAAAAATGTCGGCGATTTTCCTTCGCAAGCAAGTGCCTGCGCCCGCTGAGTCCATTCCTTCGAAATCGCTATTTTCGATTCTACAAATTTTTCTTTTCCCGCAAAAATTTTCTGCCCCGCAATTTTTCCCGCAAGACCATTTCCGGGAAACGCTTCAAATTCCGTCACCGACAAAAGCGAAATATTTTCTTCTTTTGCTTTGGCGAGAATCGCTTGCGAAAGCGGATGTTCACTTTTCGATTCTAACGATGCCGCTAGTTGTAAAAATTCTGCCGTTGAAATTTCCGCCGGAAAAATTTCGGTAACCGCAGGACGCCCTTCTGTAATCGTTCCGGTTTTATCTAAAGCGACAATTTTAATGCGTCCCATTTCTTCGATGCTCGCGCTCGTTTTAAAAAGAATTCCTTTCTTCGCAGCCTTTCCATTCGAAACCATCATCGCTACCGGTGTCGCAAGCCCTAACGCACAAGGGCAACTCATAACCAAAACCGCAATCGCATGAGAAAGCGCAATCGAAATTTCCTTTCCAAGAATAATCCAAACCGCTGCCGTTACCATTGCAATTAAAATCACAGCCGGCACAAAAACGCCCGAAACTTTATCCGCAATTTTTGCAATCGGAGCTTTCGTCGCCGACGCATCGCTAACAAGTTGAATGATTTGCGAAAGAGTCGTATTCTCGCCCACTCGCGTTGCGCGACATTTTAAAAATCCACTTTGATTTAGAGTCGCTGCGCTGACCGATGCATTTTTCATTTTATCCACGGGAATACTTTCGCCCGTTAATGCAGCTTCATTCACCGCCGAATTTCCTTCTAACACAATTCCATCGACCGGAATTTTTTCACCCGGTTTGACCACAAAAATATCGCCGACTTTTACTTCTTCCACGCGAACAGAAATTTCTTTTTCATCTTTCCAAAGCGTCGCTTTCTTCGGCGCTAAATCCAATAAACTTTTTAACGCTGTCGTCGTGCGCCCTTTTGAAATCGATTTCAAAAGTTTCCCAACGGTAATGAGAGTCACAATCATCGCGGCGGTTTCAAAATAAAGATTTCCTGCGCCCGCAGAATTAAAAAGCACTAGAACGCTGTAAAGAAAAGAAACTCCCGAGCCCATGGCGACAAGCGTATCCATATTCGGTCCACCGTGCAATAAACTCGTAAAACCGCTAATGAAAAATTTGCGATTGATAAACATCACGATGAACGCGAGAAGCATTTGCAAAATGCCTGCGACAAAAGGAGAAAGCGGCAACGGAAATCCGAAAATCGGATGCGCCATACTTCTGTATAACAGAACGATTAAAAAGAAAAGCGAAAAGATTAAACGTTTTTTTAAAACAGGAGTTTCTGTATCTTGCAAAGTCGGCGTTTCCCAAAGGCGCGCGCCGTAGCCCGCTTTTTCCACCGCAGAAATAATTGCATTTGCCGAAGCATTTCCTTCTACGCGAAGTGAATTTGTAAGTAAACTCACCGCACACGAAGAAACTCCCGGAATTTGCTTCACCGTTTTTTCAACGCGGGCGCTGCACGCAGCACAACTCATTCCCGATACAGAAAATTTTTGCATAAACTCTCCGCAAAAAAGGCGGAAAAATCCCGCCGATTTTTTTAGACAACTGTATAATTTCCCGCACTTTCCACTGCACTTTTAATTTCGGCATCGCTGACTTCTCGCGACGCTTCAATCACCGCTTCCGCTTTTTTCAAATTGACTTTAGCCGAAACGCCTTCGAGTGCATTCAACGCTTCGGTAACATGAGCAGCGCAATGTTCGCACATCATTCCTTGAATTTTCACCGTTTTCTGAAATGTCACCGCATCTAATTTTTTCTTTTTGCAACTACAGCTCCCGCCGCCGCAACACGAGCCTTCGCCTTTTAAATGTTTCAGCGCGCCGGCAAAAGCAAAAATAACGGCAACCGCTAACACGAAAATGATAATTCCATTCACCATTTTTGACTCCTTTATTTCATCAATTTTTGAAGGGTTAAAACCAATTCATCGACGACAGATTCATCGCCCGCGCGTAAATGTTTCACCACACAAGTTTGAATATGCGAAGCGAGCAGTTCTTTGTTAAAAGAATTGAGCGCAGCATTTACCGCCGAAACTTGAATCAAAATATTCGGGCAATACGCATCCTTTTCAAGCATTCCTTTGATGCCTTTAATTTGTCCTTCAATGCGATTCAGCCGACTCATCAGCTTTTTCTTTTCTGCCGCATCGCGATGCTTCACTTTGCATTTCATGCATTCTAAAACATTTTTAGTCATCTCTAACTTCCTTTGTCAAGAATATAGTAAAATATACCCCTATGGGGTATATAATTCAAAAAAAATTCAATTTTTCTTTTTTAGACTTTTTCCCAAAACATCTCGATTTTCTGCGGAATCTGCCTATTTTCACCCACTTTCCGCTGAATATCGCAATATTTTCATAAGATTTCCCGCGGAATCTCATTTTTAATCATTTTCGTAAAATATAAAAGTTTCCATTATACTAGAAATTTTTATAAAAAATCATAAAGTTTTCTATTATAACCGAAAGTTTTGATTATATTTAATATTGTTTCGACTATAGTGGAATCTTTTTATGAAAAAAAATCCTGTTTTTAGAGATTATGCAAAAAAAATCCTTGAATCTTACAAGGATACTCCTGTCATCAAAGTGATTACAGGAATTCGTCGTGCAGGCAAGTCATTTGTGCTAGAGCTTTTGCAAGAGTCGCTTTTGAAAACAGCAAATGCAGATTGCGTGATAAAAATTGATTTTGAAGACTTTGACAATCAAGAATTTTTGGATTTGCAATTTTTATATTCCTTTATTAAGAAGCGTGCTGAAAAGACACAAAAAAAATTGTACTTGCTTTTTGACGAAATTCAGGAACTAGAGGGTTGGGAAAAATGCATCAACAGCTTGTATTCTTCGCAGGTGATTGATTGCGATATTTATATTACGGGTAGTAACGCCAAACTTTTATCGTCAGAACTTGCGACTTACATTTCAGGGCGTTATGTCAATATTCAAATTCAGCCGCTTTCGTATCAAGAATTTTTGCGATTCCATAAAACTAAAGATTCGAAAAATGTTTTTAACAAATTTCTGTCCATCGGAGGCTTCCCTGGCTTAAAGGATATGAAGTCAAAAGATTCCATAGAGTCGTATCTTGAAGGAATTTATTCGACGGTTTTATTGAAAGATATTATTCAGAGAAATAATATTCGCGATACTAATTTTTTAGAAAAAATGATTCTCTATGTCTGTGATAACATTGGCAATATTTTTTCGGCAAATACGATAGCAAAATTTATGAAATCACAGCGACGCTCCATGAGTGTTGAAACGATTTATAACAACTTAAAATTTTTAGAAGAAGCCTTTGTCATTTACAAAGTACCGCGCTTTGACTTAAAAGGAAAAAAAATTTTAGAGACTCTTGAAAAGTATTATTTGGCTGATCAAGGCATCAAATATTTTTTGCAAGGTTTTAAAGATTCACACATCAATGGAATTTTAGAAAATATTGTGTTTGTTGAACTCATTCGTCGAGGCTATAAAGTCTATGTAGGAAAATTTGGTGAATTAGAAATTGATTTTATTGCACAAAAAAATGAGGAGCGAATTTACATTCAAGTTTGTTATTTGATGGCTGATGAAAATACAAAGGCAAGAGAATACTTACCCTTAACTCAAATCAAAGACAATTACCCTAAACTCATTTTATCACTGGATGATTTGCCGAAGTCAAATGAAGGCGGAATTATTCGCATGAATTTGCGTGAATGGTTATTGAAAAATTAAATTTTGAATTGAGACGAGTGTTTTTCAGCAAGAGGTAATTGATGCGTAAAAAATTTTTCTCCGTCATAGCTGTATTTGCTGCCATTGCCACTGCAGCCGAAATTCCTTCGGATGGACTCGTCGCCGATTTTACCTTTAACAAAAATTTTGAAAATGCTGCCGACGATGGCAACGTTTCTGCAGAAAATCACGGTGCAACTTTTGCAAGCGATCGATTTGGAAACGAAAATTCCGCAGCGTATTTTGATGGCGACAGCGCTTACCTTGAAATTCCCGATAACGATGCGCTTAGCATTTCGACGACGGGAGCGCTCACCATTTCGGTGTGGATGAGTCCCGAAGTTTTGGATTTTAAAAATGCAGAAAGCGGTGGCTACGTTCATTGGATGGGAAAAGGCGAGCCGCATCAACACGAATGGGTTTTTCGCATGTACAACAAAAATATTGCGCAGGGCGAAAATCGACCGAACCGAATTTCAGCATACGCATTCAATTTAGACGGCGGACTTGGCGCTGGAAGTTATGTGCAAGAAACCGTTACCGAAAACGAGTGGATTCATCTCGTCGCCCGATTTGATACGCTCACAAATAAAATTTCGCTTTACAAAAACGGCGTCAAAAAAGACGAAGACGAGTTGAATGATGCGACTTACAATGTTCATGTTCAAAATGGAAGCGCTCCGTTACGACTTGGCACGCGCTCAAAGTGGAGCTTTTTTCAAGGTCGCATCGATGATTTAAGAATTTATTCGCGCGCATTAAACGATGACGAAATCCTTACGCTCTACAATGAACCCGACAACAAAATTCCGCTTTCAATTCGCAAAATAAAGAAAAATCATTCTGCAAAAACGCAGAAAAAATCGGGAAAATTTTATGATTTAAACGGTCGCGAAGTGCGTGTGCCGTAATGGAAAAGCGATTCCCAATTTTTTAGTTAGCAATTGCGCGCAAAATCGGCGTCCATTCCGATTTGACGTTTTAAATCTTCGACGCTTGCAAATTTTTGTTCGGGGCGAATAAAAGTGAGCAAATCCACATCGATTGATTGCCCATAAATGTCGTCATGAAAATCTAAAATATGCGCTTCAATCGCAAGCGGTAAATCGCCGATGGACGGCTGCAGCCCAATATTTACAACGGCTTTGTGCGCCGACGCATCTTGCAAGCGCACGACCGCAGCATAAGAGCCGTATTTGGGAATCAATTTAAATTTTCCGGTTTGCACATTTGCCGTAGGAAATCCAATCGTTCTGCCGAGATGTTTTCCGTTGACGACGATGCCGTGCATACGATACGGCCTGCCGAGAAAAGTCGTCGCTCTTTCGACCGCACCATTTTCTAGCGCATTGCGAATCCGCGAAGAACTTAAAATTTCGCCGTCTTTATATTTTGCAGAAACTTGAATCGCAGAAAGTTCGGGAAACGCTGAAATAATCGCGTCGAAATTTCCTTTGCCCGCTGCGCCAAAACGATGATCGTGTCCGAGAACTAAAAATTTGGCATTCAATTCGTCCAATAATTTTTCTTGGATGAATTTTTGAAAAGGCTGCTCCGCCACTTCCCGCGAAAAAGGTAACGCAACAAAATCAAGCCCGAGAGATTTGACAAAAAATTCTTTTTCTTCGGTCGTCGTTAAAAGCGCCGGATGCCCGGGAACTCCTAAAACATGACGCGTATGCGGTTCAAAAGAAACGACCGTCGGAATCAAGCCGTGCGCTTTCGCTTCGTTGCGGAGGATTTGAAAAACTTCTTGATGCCCCAAATGACAACCATCAAAATTGCCAACGGTAATTGCGCGCGCTTTCGAATTATTCATCGTCAATTCCCAAGAAAAATTTGGGGGAAATTTTTCCGTCTTCAAAAGAACAACCCGCTTTGAGTTCACCGTCTTTGCCGACCGCTAAAATGAGATTCGGCGCATCTTCTTCAATTTGAATTGCTTCGCCATTCCACGAAATAGAGCGACCATTCCGCACCGCTTCCACTTGGCGGTCTGTAAATTCGACGACAGGAAAATGCATACATTCCTGCGGTTTTAAAAGCGAATTTTCATTTAATTCTTCGGGACGCACGGCGTCAGTAACCAACATGTGTCCGATGCGCGTTCTGCGAATTCCCGAGACAGCGCCGATTGTGCCGAGCGCTTTCGCCATATCGCGGACAAGGGAACGGATATAAGTGCCTTTAGAACAGTCGCAACGAAATTGATACGAAGAACGAATTCGCCCCGAAATTTCTGCGGGCGCATCCGCTTTGCCCAGGCATTCCAACTGGCGAATGTAAATTCGGCGGGCTTTTAACTCCACTTCGCGGCCTTTGCGTTTCAAATCCGAAGCGCGTTTGCCGTTGAGTTTTACCGCGCTATAATCGGGCGGAATTTGGTCAATTTCACCGATGAACTGCGGCAAAATTTTTTGCACTTCTTCTTCGGAAATCGGAGCTGTTTCCGAATCTTCTGCAACGAGAGCGCCGTCCCATTCATCCGTTTCTGTGGAATAGCCAAAGTGCGCTGTAAATGTATACGATTTTTCGCCCGCTTCAACAAACGGGAGAAGGCGCGTTGCGCGCCCAACTGCTGCGACGATGAGTCCCGAAGCCCGCATATCGAGAGAGCCCGCATGTCCAACTCGCCGCGTTTTAAAAATTTTCCGAAGAGGAAAAAGGGCGTTACACGAGGTAACACCCGCTGGTTTATCAAGCAAAATCAGTCCAGAAACCGAAGCTTTAGAGCTCACCCGAATCCTTTAATTCTGCGAGAATTTTTTCAATGTGCATCGCGTGATCTAGACTTTCGTCGAGGACAAAAGTTAAGAGCGGAATTTTGCGAATCTTCAGCGCTTTGCCTAAATAAGTGCGAATAAATCCCGCCGAATTGCGCAGCCCGATGAGAGAAGAAGCCTTTTCCCGATCCGAGCCGAGCACCGACACGAAAACCTTCGCATAGCTTAAATCATTCGTAATTTCCACACGGCTAATGGTGACGAAACCGACCCGCGGATCTTTCAGCCCTTTCATCAAAAGCTTGCTGATTTCTTCGCGGAACTGTTCGTCAAGTCGCACGGTACGCGGCACGCGCCGATTGCTGTGACTGTGAGAATTACGCGGCATTAAGCATCCTTCTGTTCGTTAGCCTTTTTTGCTTCGGCGGCAGCCTTTGCTGCAGCTTCATCGCGAGCGACATCTGCCAAAGTACGCGCCACAGTGACTTCTTTGAAGAACATAAGCGTATCGCCTTCGTGCAAATTATCGTAGCCCTTCAGACCGATACCGCATTCAAATCCGCGAGAAACCGACTTGACATCGTCCTTCACGCGTTTGAGCGATTGCACAACGGTCTGACCCAATTCCACGCCGGCACGGTAAACGTGAACGCGGCTGTTGCGGTCCACTTCACCATCGGTAACCATACAGCCCGCGATAATGCCGACCTTCGGAATGCGGAAGATTTGACGAATTTCCGCTTCGCCGGTAAGTTCTTCGCGAGTCGTCGGCTTGAGAAGACCTTCGACCGTATTCTTGATATCGTCGATGATTTCGTAAATGATGCGGTAATTCTTGATTTGGACGCCTTCTTTCTGCGCCATTTCACGGATGGAGAACGACGGCATTAAATGGAAGGCAACGATCACAGCCTGAGAAGTCGATGCCAAGAGAATATCGGAATCGGTAATCGCACCGACGCCTTTGCGAATAATGTTGACTTTGACTTCGCTGTTCGAAAGTTTTTCGAGACTTGCGGCAATTGCTTCGGAAGATCCGCCCACGTCCGCCTTGATAATCAAGTTGAGTTCGGAAATGGTTCCGTTCTTCACGCCTTCATAAGTCGATTCGAGCGAAATGGACTTACGCGCACGCAAATCGCGTTCACGAGCAGCCATACGACGCTTTGATGCAATTTCACGTGCTGCCTTTTCGTCTTCAACCACCGTGAGTTCATCACCCGCTTGCGGAGTTCCGTCAAAGCCGAGAACTTGACACGGAGCCGAAGGACCTGCGCTCTTCATCTGTTTACCGCGATCGTCAAACATCGCGCGGACACGTCCCGCATAAACACCGCACACAAACGGATCACCGATGTGGAGAGTTCCGTTCTGCACGAGGATTGTCGCCATTGAACCTTTACCCGCATCGAGTTTGGATTCGACGACAGCACCGCGAGCGCGTGCGCTCTTCGAAGCCTTGAGTTCAAGAACTTCTGCTTCGAGGGCGAGAGTTTCCAAAAGTTGCTGCATGCCTGCACCCGTACGCGCCGAGACTTCGATACAGCTGACGTTACCGCCCCACTGTTCCACTTCGACGCCGCGTTCTGCGAGCTGCGCACGAATTTTATCCGGATTCGCCGTCGGAAGATCCATCTTGGTGATGGCAACGACCAGAGGCACTTTTTCACGCTTTGCAAGTTCGATCGATTCGACCGTCTGCGGCATCACCATCGAGTCTGCTGCGACCACAAGGACAATCACGTCCGTCACTTGAGATCCGCGAGCGCGCATTGCGCTAAACGCTTCGTGACCCGGCGTATCGAGGAAGGTAACTTTACCCACCGATGTGGTAACTTCGTAAGCGCCGATGTGCTGCGTAATGCCACCCGATTCGCCCGAAACCACATGCGTTTTACGAATCCAGTCGAGAAGAGAAGTTTTACCATGGTCCACGTGACCCATCACAGTAACCACCGGATGACGCGGTTCCAAGTCTTCGTTTTGTTCGTCATCGACACCCAAAGCTTCTTCTTCGTATTCTTCCATCAACTGCGCTTCGTAACCAAATTCGTCTGCGAGCACTTGAATCGTTTCAAAGTCCAAGCGGGCATTGATGGTAACCATCATTCCCATTTCCATGCACTTTGCAATGACACGTGCCGGCATCTGATCCATCATACCAGCGAGTTCGCCGACTGTGATGAAGTCCGAAGTCTTCAAAATTTTGCGCTGTTCGCCATCAGCGGCAGCCGCTTTATCTTTGTGATAAACTTTCTTGACAGGATTCTTCGAGAGCGAAGCCATCACGCGGGAAACATTCTGACGAATCGAATCCTGCTGTTCGCTCTGTTCAAAGCGACTGTCCTTATTATCGCGGCCATTTTTACCGCGTTTATTTTTGTCGTTACGGCTTTGATTTCCTTTACCATTTCCGCCAAAACGATTTCCGCTGCCCGCACCATTTTGTGCATTAGCAAAAACATCTTGCATATTTTGGCCGGAGAAATGTCCGCCGCGGGATTGTCCCTGCAATTGACCGCCGAAAGAACGGTTGCCGCCTTGACCATTCCCGTTTCTGTAATGGGAATTGCCACCTTGACCATTGCCGCTGCGATATCCGTTACCGCCGCCCGGTCCAAAGTGACCTGTATAACCTTGTCCCGAAGAATTGTTGTTTCCGCGATAACGATGCTGTGCTGCAGCCTGTTGACGCGACTTTTCGATACGCGCAAGAATCGCTGCATCCGGTTTGAAGACTTGCGCCTTCATTTCGACTTGGCGAAGTTCGCCGACCGGTGTTGCATTAACGCGAGGCGGAACAGTTCCCGCTGGACGTGCTGCCGCAGGACGATTCACCGGAGCTTGCGCAGGCTTTGCCACATTTTGCGCAGGCTTTACAGCAGCCGGAGCCGGCTTCACTGCCGGTTGAGCCGGTTTCACCACAGGATTAGCGGGCTTTGCCGGCTGAGTTGGAGCAGGCTTCACCGCCGGAGTTTGCGCAACCGGTTTTACCGCGGGCTTGGCGACCGCTGGTTGTGCAGGCTTTGCAGTGACTGGCGTAGCGGCGGGCTTTGCAGGTTGAACCGGTTTTACACCGGACGTTAACGGCTTTCCCGTCGAAGTCACTTTAACACCTAATGTCACAGGCTTTGCTGCGGGCTTATTATCCTTCGCATTCGCGTCACGAGTTAAGCGGACATTGCCACCTTTAAAAGTTCCCGTAATCGTGCGACGACCTGTCGGCTGTGCAGCCGGAGTCGTTGTTGCCGGAGCGGCTTCTTTTTCGTTTGCCGCAGGCTTCTTTGCATTTTTGTTCTTAAAAAGGCTGCTGGCTTTTGCACGGCGTGCATCGGCCTTCGCTTTCTCTTCTAGAACTTGAGCTTCGATCGAAGCAAAAGCCATTTGGGGAACAGGGCTGTACGGAGTTAACACCTGCACGCCATTTTCATGCAACAATGTGACAACTCGGCTGGCATCTACGCCATGTTTTTTTGCCCATTCACCCGGGGTGATTTTGATTTCATTACTCATCTATGCTTTTGCTCCAATAAGCTTAAATCCTTAGACTTGAGAACCTTCTTGCGCAGGAGTTTCTTCTGCCGGTGCAGCTTCTGCGGTTTCAGCCGTTTCTGCTGCGCTTGCATTATCCTTGAACAACGCTTCGTTTGCGCGGAATTCTTCGGCAGCAGCGATTTCATTCGGACGCGGTGCCAAAACTTTCTGCTTGTCTTCGTCGCTCTTTTCGGACCATTCTTTTTCACCAAAGACGTCCAAATCGTGTTCGACCAACTGCGAAGCGAGCTTCACATTCTGACCGCTGCGACCAATCGCCTGCGCCAAATCTTCGTCAGCGATAACAATGACCAAACGACGCGTACCCGGCACTTCAAAATACTTGACAATATTTGCCGGAGAAAGTGCGTGGCGAACAAACGTAATCAGATCCGGATCCCAATGCACAATGTCAATGCGTTCGTTGCCGAGTTCGCGGACAATTGCCTGCACTCGCGCACCCTTCATGCCAACGCAAGCGCCGACCGGGTCAATGCGTCCGTCATGCGCGTAAACGGAAATTTTTGCGCGGTAGCCCGGATCACGGACAACGCCTTTAATTTCAACGGTTCCGTCAAAGATTTCAGGAACTTCTTGGCGGAAGAGTTCGTACAAGAACATTTCGTTTGTACGAGAAAGAATCACTTGTGCGCCATTCTTAGCCGAATCTGCGACATCTTTAATCACAGCCTTCACCGAGCTTCCCTGTTGGAAACGTTCCTTCGGGAGTTGTTCCTTCATCGGGAGAACGGCTTCTGTCTGACGGCCAATCGAAACGATTGCGTTGCGACCTTCGACGCGGAGAACTTCGCCATTCACAATCTGACCGATACGGCTACGATAAGTGTCCACAATCTTGCTGCGTTCTGCATCGCGGATGCGCTGAATCAAGAATTGCTTTGCCGTTTGAATCGCTTGGCGACCAAAGGCTTCCACCGGCAGTTCCATTTCCAAATGGTCGCCCGGTTGCACATCGGGGTTCCATTCGCGGGCTTGTTCCACCAGCATGTAATGTTCGTCCATTTCTTGGACTGCTTCCGGAGAAAGCGATTCATCGTAATCCGGATAATCATCCACGATATCGACAACGAGCGCGATTGAAATCGCAGAAGTTTCTTCGTCGATTTTCACTTCAAAGTGCTTTTCAATATTCAAATATTTGCGAGCCGCTGTTATCAAAGCGTCTTTCAAAGCGCCTTCTACAATAGAATTGTCGATGTTCTTGGTGTCTACGACCGACTTGAAGGCATCGATCAAATTGATTTTGGGTTCCTTGTTCTTCGTTGTCATAAGAGCCTTTGTTTTAGAATTGAACTTCTACTTTGGCAGAGAGGATCTCGGACCTAGGAACCAAGACCGCGTCTGTCACGCCTTTTACAGACAGGGTTAAATTTTCTTCGTCCACCGCCGTCAGTGTGCCCGTTAACGGCTTCCCCGTTTCACGAGTAATCCGAAGCAAACGGTTTAAATTCCGCTCAAAATCCCGAGTGGACTTGAGGGGACGGTCGATTCCGGGAGACGAAACTTCCAGAGTGTATGCGCCATCGATTAAAGATTCATCTTGATCCAACGCATCGGAAAGACTGCGACTTACCGTTGCGCAATCTTCTACGTCAATGCCTGTGGGTTTATCGATGTAAATGCGGAGCACTTTGCGATTGCCCGCTTTGAATTGGTCAAATTCGACAAGTTCCACTTGAGCGCTTTCACACGCCCGAGCGATCAGCGAATTCAATTTTTCTTGTGTATCCAAATACACCTCATGAAAGAAAGGTTCGTTTACATAAACGAGCCATAATCGTCAACAAATAGAGAAATTTTCACGATACTAGGCAACTCACTTTGCGCAAATCGGCTGCGTTTTTTATCTTTATCACATGCTTTCTGTTTTACTGCTCATTCTTGTAAGCCTTATCGGCACCGCTGGAACCGTCTTTTATCTGCGACGGAATCTGCTCCGCATCGCCGAAAAGAATAAAACAATCGAAAGCAAATCGAAACGGATTTTGAATTATCCGCTCACCATTCTTTGGTACGGCTATTTGCTCGTATTTTTCGTAGGTCTAGTGGTCAATAATCTCATCTTTGACTAGTCTCGTTTTTGGCTTTCTGCCAAAGAGCGAGAAGTTCTTCGGGGGAATTTTCTCCGAGGGATTTTTCGGGCTGTTTTTCTTTCGCCAATTTTTCCAAAGAACGGAATCGTTTATCAAATTTATTGTTCGCACGGATCAATGCGGTTTCGGCATTCAATCCGAGATGACGCGCCAAATGGCAAAGGGTAAAAAGCACGTCGCCCAATTCATCTTCCATGCGGTCCAAATTCGGCGACTTCTCCGAATGCTTTTCGTATTCCGCCAAAAATTCATTCCATTCTTCGCGGACTTTTTGCAGAACCGATTCATTATCCTTCCAATCAAATCCGCATTTTGCGGCACGGCGTCCCATATCTTGCGCCCGCGAAAGAGTCGGCATGCTGTGCGCAACTTTATCCATCGCCGACATTCCTTGAAGCTTCAAATTATTCGCTTCTTTCGCTTTAATTTCTTCCCAACGCTTCGAAACTTCGCCCGCATTTTTCACATGCGCATCGCCGAATACATGCGGATGTCTTCGAATCATTTTGCGGCAAATTCCATCGGTCACATCGTCGATTGTAAAGTCGCCATTTTCTGCGGTTACCTGCGAATGAAACACCACTTGAAAAAGGACATCGCCCAATTCTTCGCACATGTGCGCCGTATCGTGATCTTGCGCCGCATCGATAAATTCCGAACTTTCTTCGACCAAATACGGCAAAAGAGTTTGCGTCGTCTGTTTGCGATCCCACGGGCAACCGTTTTCCGAACGCAGCTGTTTCATAATCCGAATCAAATCTTCAAAGGAGTATTTCATGATTTCCAAAACTAACATTTTTCCCATTCAAATTTTAGCCGCTGAAAATTTTCCGCGGGCACTGAAAAGCATTCCAAATGCACCGAAGCAGTTGTATTACCGCGGCACTCTTCCCGATTTTAAACATTCTTGGATTGCGATGGTCGGGACGCGGCGCCCGAGCATTCACGCCGAAGAAATCTGTCGCGCACTCGGCAAAAATCTCATCGACACCGATGCGATTGTCGTCTCCGGACTTGCTCAAGGAATTGACAGTTTTTGTCATAGCGCAGCGCTTGAATTTCATATTCCCACCGTCGCTGTTATCGCCCAAGGATTAGATGCACCTCTCGGCGGTTCCCGAAAAATGATTGCCGATAAAATTCTCGAAAACGGCGGAACCATTCTTTCGGAATATCCAGGCTCGATGATTTCTCGGAATTTTATGTTTCCGCAGCGGAATCGTATTATCGCAGGACTTTCTCGAAGCATCACCTTAGTCGAAAGTAAACTGCAAGGCGGCGGCATGATTACCGTCGATTATGCCGAAAAATTTCAGCGGCGAATTCTCGCCCTTCCCGGAAATATTCTCGCCGAAACCGCACAAGGCCCGAATTTTCTCATCGCAAAAGGCAAAGCGCATCCGATTTGGAATGCGAGCGATTTCTCGGATCTCTGCGGCGCAAAACGCCTTTCGGATCAAACTCCCGCCGATCTGCTCGCCGCGGGAATTGAACTTTCCGAAAATGCAAAAAACCTCTTTTCAAAAAATGCGGGCTTTACGCATTCTCTCGACGAGTTATGCACAAGTTCTTCTATTCCGGTTTCTTCGCTTTTAGCTATATTAACAGAACTGGAAATTGCAGGCCTCGTCCATTCCAAAGATGGCGATGCGTTTCACTTTTCCTCGATGGAGTAAAATTTGAAAATCCAAAAAATCGTTCTTCAAATCGTCATCGTGTTGCTGCTCGTTTTTGTAGCAACATCCTTATGGGCGTTTACTTTTGGAGAAAATGGTTTATGGAAACAGCACAAATTGCAAGTGCAAATCGATCGGATGGAATTGGAAATCGATTCGCTCAAAAATGAATTAGAGCATCGCAAAAACGAAGAAGAGCGATTGCTCAAAGATTCTTTTTACATCGAATCCATCGCCCGCACCAAATACGGTATGTCCAAAAAAGGCGAAGCCGTTTATCAATTCATTCCATAAAAAAACGCCCGCAATCGGGCGCATTTTTTTACCAAATAAAGAAGCCTAAGCCCGCTAAAACTTTATGCGAAACGCCTTCCATTTTGGCGTAGCCGAAATCGTGATCCAAGTAACTCGCCATATATTTTACACGGAGAGAAATCGAATTAAGCGGAGCATTCGGATTGCGATGGCAAACGGTTAAAAGACGCACTTCGCCCGAAACTCCTGCTAAATAAGCGATGGAATTATTGGATTCGACATGATGACGTAAACGGCGATAATCATTATTCGGTCTGCTCGTATAATAGTAATAGTCGCTGCTATTATCCGGAAGCTCTGCGCTCGCCGATGCGATTCCTGCAAATGGTTCAATTTTCATATAACGACTGTCAAAGGCGACAAAGCCGAGAGTGATACCGCCTTCATAAACTAAAAGCTCGCTGTTCTTTTCCCAAAGGACATCGGAGAATGCGCGATTATTCCGCGTTTCAATCCAACCAAAAGAAATGAACGGCGTAAAGACGATACGATAAAGTTGAATCGGAACGGCAACATAATAATTCCAATATTTATGATGGAATTCGTCTTTCAAATCATTCGTCAAAAATCCAATTCCCGATAGAAATTCAAAGCCGACGCTTTTTCCATAAAGATGATTTTCAACGGGATCTTCGGATGCAGCCACTTGATTTTCCAATCTCTTTTGGAAAGGCTTTAAGAAATTGCGTTCGAGCCAAATGCAGTCTTCGTGCATCGGATATTTTTGCACAAATACCGATCCCGAAACGAAGACTTGACGCACCGTCGATTCTTCGGTAGCACCCCACGATGTTGTAAAAATCACCGGCAAAAATGCGGGCGCAGCCTCTTTATAAAAATCATTCACCGCAGAATTTTGCACCGCCGCATTTACCGCATTCAAATCGGACGCAACTTGTTTCTGATAAGCGTCCAAATACATCAAAAGTTCATCGCGGATTACGCGCGACGTTCTCCAATTATCATTTTGAATTTCGGCAATGCAGCGATCTTCATTCGAAACGATGCGGCGCGCTTCCGGCGCAAAAAGACGGCGTTCGTGCAACAAATTCGTGAGCGCAGAATCGTAAAGTCCCGCATTCAAAAAAGAAAGTCCCTTTTCCATTCCCGAAAACGAGCAAGTATATTCCGAATTTTCACGGCTTAAAAATTCAATCGTCTGCAAAGCGCGTTCGCGGTCGCCAGATTGCAAAGCCCGCAAAAGCAAATGCCGCGCACGACGAATCATTTCATCATTCGGAATCGGTTCCGCTAAAATCGCTTGTTCAATACTCTGCGGAGCATTTTCCGCAACCGTTTTTGCGGTATCTGTCGACGGAATTTTCGCCACCAACGAATCGGATTTTGGAGAATCCTTTGCCACAGAATCCACCACGATAGAATCCGCAGCGGTCAATTCCATCGGAACTTTTGCCGAATCCGCAACGACTGCATTCAAATTAGAATCCGCCGGTGTTACCGTCGAAAGAGAATCGGTTGCAGCCATCGCCGCGACCGCAAAAAATAAAAGCAAAAAAAGGGAACGACGCATAGCCATAAATTAGCAATTCAAAAAAAGAAGAGAAAAAAGAATTCGCGGCAAGTGCTACGAGAAAATGCCCGCAGAAAATTTTGAAAAATAAAATACAAAAAGTCCTGCGAAATTTCGCAGGACCTTAAAAAAGTGGCGGATCGAACCCCGAACTTACCAGGAGGGGAGCAATGATAGAGTTGTTAGAGGATTTACCTTTCCGCCTAATTTCACTATCAAATATAGAAGAAATCCCGAAAAATCCGCGTTATTTATTGCTTATTTTTCGGTTTGCGAATCGCAGCCGGTTCTTCGTGGAAGTCGATGTGACAATGCGGTTCGAAGCGGAAACCTCCGCGGCGGTGACGATTCAAATTCATCACTTCCGAAACCTTTGCCAAGTGATCGACGACGCGGTTCAAACGGCTTTCGAAGTTCGGGTTCACCGGATCAATGCAAATTTCCGGATCACGCTTAAATTCGCGGTTTTCGAATTCTTCACGACCGGTCTTCGTGTATTCGCGAAGAACATTGCGAAGAATGCGAGCCGGCACATTGCGCATCAAATGCTTGCCGTTGACCGAAATCGAATCATCCGCTTCGTAGTAAATGATTTCTGCAACGTGATTGATCTTGTGCAAAAGTTCATCGTGCGCTTTTTGCACTGGCGGCCATACGTTGTATTCTTCTTGAACAAGAGAAGAAATCAAATTTGCAAACGGATCCTTTGTGCTGATGTCCTTCGCGTAAACGAATTCAGCCATCGCAACCGGAGCTCCGTAATAGCGATCCTTATAAAGCAAATGCGTTCCGGTGAATGTATCGATCACATCGGTATCCAAACGCACGCAGAGCTTATCGGCAAACTGCGAAAGGTCATGCTTCATCGGATGCTTTTCGATGCATTCGGCAAACTTGACCAATTTACCCACTGCGATACCGCTGACATAGAATGTCTCACCGTCCAAGTTGCCAGCCAAGCGACCGAGCAAAGCTTCTTCGGCGGTATGTTCGCAAGCGTAAATGCTGAGATTTTCAAAAGCAGGAAGATCCAGCAGGCACGGTCCGGTTTGAATAAAGCGGAGAAGCCAGTTGGAATAAATCGCCATCGGATGATTGATTTGATTTCCGCTGCCGACCAAGAAATCGTGATGGCGATCGTTTTCGATTTCGCCTTCGACGTAGATCAAATTTTCGCGGAACATATTGCGCTTTTCAATCAAGCGGAGAATGCCCTGGCGCTGATCTTTCATCTCGTAAAAGTCACGGATATACGGCAAATAAGAACGGAGCAGTGCGCGTTTCGGCACAGAATTTAAGTGGCCGACCTTTTCAAACATGCGATTGGCAAATTCGTCCAAATTAACGCCCTTTGAAAGGAGCCAATTCGAAAAGCCTGCGATAATCAATGCGTTATCTTCGGCATTGACCATTTCATCTTCTTGCCACGCATTTTCAATCAATTTGCGGCTCGAGATGCTCGCATTTTGAACTAGTGGCACCAATTCTTCTGTCCGGAAGGAGAGAAGCAGTTCGCTATAAGCCAATTTCAAAAAGACATTAGGAATTTTGTTGTCAGTAGCTTGCATATGCCTAATTTACTTGTTTAAGGTTCTTTTGTCTATCAATATACCAAACTTTTGGCAAAATTTGTACTGTTTTTTGACTTTTCTATATTGTTTTGTATGGAAAATTCCCGAATTCATGCCCTTCCCGAGGATGTTGTCAATCAAATTGCTGCTGGAGAGGTGGTGGAACGCCCTGCTTCGGTCGTCAAAGAGCTGATGGAAAACGCCTTGGACGCAGGAGCTTCTCGGATTGAAATTCAAATTTTAGAGGGTGGGAAGAAGTCAATTCTCATTCGCGATAACGGCTGCGGAATGTCCGAAGCCGATTTAAATCTCTGCTATCTGCCGCATACGACGTCAAAGCTCACCTCGGCAGAAGACTTATTTCACTTGGCGACAAACGGATTCCGCGGCGAAGCCGTTGCCTCCATTGCTGCGGTTTCGAAGCTCACGATTACGAGCCGCACCGAAGACGCAAGCGAAGCAAACGCCATTCGTTTAAGTGGCGGAACGGTGGAAAAAAAATTCCAAGACGCTTCACCCCGCGGCACGACTTTTCTCATCGAAGATCTCTTTTTTAATGCGCCGGTTCGCAAGACTTTTCTCGGGAGCGAAACTCTCGAAGCTTCCCGCATTTTGGATACGGTGACGCGCCTTGCGATTGCTAATCCGAATGTGCGCATCGATTACAAATCCAACGGTCGCGATACATTTACCGCGGTCGATGGAAACGATTTGCGGAGCCGCATTGCAGAAGCCCTCGGCGCAGGAATTGCGCGTTCGATGATTCCCGTCGATTACGAAGAAGCGGGCATCCGCGTTTCGGGATTTGTCGTCCCGCCCGGCGAACAAAAAAATAAACGCAGCAAGCTTTATTTTTATGTGCAGAAACGTCCGATTTGGAATCCGGTGATGACGAAAGCGGTGAACCGCGCCTACGAACCTTACGGCAATAGCAGCGCACCGATTGCGGTTTTATTCTTAGAAATGTCCGATGTCGCAGTCGATGTCAACGTGCACCCGACGAAGCGCGAAGTCCGATTTGCCAATGAAAACGATGTGTTCTTAGCGGTGCATCACGCTGTCCGCGACGCATTCCAAAAGCCCGACGAAAATCATCCGACGATTCGCCTCGAAGATATTTCTTCGGCTTCGGTGAATTCGTTTAGCACAAATTCATCGGCAAATGATTCGGGTATCGGCATTAAAAATTTTGAACCGATGCGGAGTTTTCCGATTTCAAATCAAGCTTCCGCAGAACCGGAAGAAAATTTTTCTGCGCCAAATTATTCGGCGAAGTCGCAATCGTTTTCAAATTCATTCGGGAGCAATTCTCCCACTCTGAGCGCAACAAAAAATGCTTCAAAAGAAGTGGAAGAGCCGCGCAAAAAATTTCGCAACGACGATCCCGACGACATTATTCAAGATTTATTTTCTCTCCCCGAAAACGGAAACATTATTCCGCTTACGCCGCAGAATTTGCGTCCGCCCACTCGGATGGACAAGACGACGCCTCCGCAATTTTTCCAGCTCGCAAACACTTACCTCGTCTGCGAAGACAGCGAAGGACTTTTGCTCATCGACCAAAATGCAGCGCACCAACGCATCCTTTTTGAGCAAGCGATGAATTCACTCGCCCAAGAATCTGCGCTCGAAAGCCAAGAACTTTTATTCCCCGAAATCGTCGATTTTACCGCAGCCGAAGCGAGCTTTATTCCGCAGTTACTGCCGACTCTCGACATTTTAGGTTTTCATTTGGAATTATTCGGAAAGAATACTTATCAGCTGCGCGGAACTCCCCGCGATCTTCCGTTCTCCCGTTCTGTCGAAGCGCTCCGCGGGCTCGTTTCTGCGGCAATCGAAGGCGAAACTTTGGAAAATCCTTCGCACGAAATTTTAGCGAAAGCGTGGGCAAAAAATAATGCGATTCAAGCGGGCGATAAACTTTCGACCGAAGAAATGACGCATTTGATGGCATCGCTTCTCACGACTCAAGATCCGATGAGTTCGCCAAGCGGCCGCCCCACGCTGATGCGTTTACCGCTCTCCGAGATTCACAAAAAATTTAAGAAGTGAGAAATTTGGAGCGCAGGGTTTTTAGAACTTAGAGCTTAGAACTTAGATCTTAGAAATCTCTAAGCTCTAAGTTCATTTGTGCGAAGTTTTGAATTCAAAATTTGTCCGTTTGAAAATTTGGGGCATTATTTTGATGCAAAATTTGACCGTCGGGATTCCGGAGATAACATTTTGCACGCAAAATTTGTCCGTCGGGATTCCGGAGATAACATTTTGCACGCAAAATTTGTCCGTCGGGATTCCGGAGATAACATTTTACACGCA
>SAMEA104315433__coassemble_418_pt1 | contig 20231 bp, 23 predicted proteins | sample SAMEA104315433__metabat2_low_PE_037 | metagenome-assembled genome bin SAMEA104315433 (sample SAMEA104315433) | gut metagenome | biome: Monkey gut; feature: monkey-associated habitat; material: faeces | place: China | collected 2013 | reverse complement strand
GCAGAAATGCGGGAGCTTTTTCCCGATCATCCCGAAGCGATTGAAAATTCAAATAAAATTGCGGAGCGTTGTTTCTTTGAAGTCAAAACGGGAATTGGTGATGACTTCTGGCCGCGTTATGCGATTCCGAAAGAATTTTTAGAATCCGAAGAATGCAAAGAAATTTACCGCGTGATGGAAGACGAATACAATAAAGGTTATCCACTCGCGTTTGCAAATGCAGCGAAAGATTACTGCGCAAAAAATGAAGGCAAAACCGTAGAAACTTTTACCGCCGAAGACAAAGCTGCGGTAGAAAAAATCATGGAGAAAACGAAGACGAGTCGCCACGGCGGCGATGCGGATGCGTATCTCATTTATTTGACAAATCAACGTTTAAAACGCCGTTATCCCGACGAAGAATTTCAATATCCGAATCACGGAACTGAAGTCAGCGATCGCGTTTACAAAGAATTGAATTGTATCCGCAATATGAATGTTGCCGGCTACTTGCTCATCGTTTGGGATTTCATTAACTGGTCGCGGGAACATGGAATTCCTGTGGGTCCGGGACGTGGATCGGCTGCAGGTTCTATCGTCACTTATATCATCGGCATCACAAACATTGACCCGTTAAAATTCGGTCTCCTTTTTGAACGTTTCTTAAATCCGGAACGCGTCTCGATGCCCGATATCGATACGGATATTTCGGACCGTGATCGCGGACGAGTCATCGATTATGTGACGCAGAAATACGGCTCGGATTGCGTCGGACAAATTATCACTTACGGCATGTTAAAATCCAAAGCGGTCATCAAGGACGTTGCTCGCGTACTTGGAATTGATCACCGCGAAGCCGATGCGATTATCCGCAATTTTCCGCAGCGCGTTTTGAATTTTAGTTTGAACGATGCGTGGACCGGCAAAGACAAAAAAGGAAAACCGGTTTCGGACGATTACAATCCCGAACCGCTTCACGCTTTCGTCAATAGTCGCGAAGCCTACAAAGAACTTTGGGACATTGCGTTAAAGCTCGAAGATTTGCCGCGTCAAACGGGTGTGCACGCTTGCGGTGTGGTGATTACGCCGACGCCGATTTACAATTTGGCACCGTTATATCGCGCAGATCCTGCGGATACTCCTGTCGTCATGTACGACAAACATTATGCAGAAGACATCGGCCTTCTGAAAATGGACTTCCTCGGACTTATCAACCTTTCGATCATCCAAGACACTGTCAATATGGTGAAGAAAACGCACCAAATCGATGTGGACATGGATAAAATTCCGACGGATGATAAAGCGACATTTGAACTTCTCAGTCGCGGAATGACGACAGCGGTTTTCCAATTTGAATCTCCGGGCATGCAGAAATATTTGCGAGAATTAAAACCTTCTCGTATCAGCGATTTGATCGCTATGAACGCACTTTATCGCCCGGGCCCGATTGATCAAATTCCGCACTTCATCAATCGTAAATTAGGCAAAGAAAAAATTGACTGTTATCATCCGGATTTGGAACCGGTTCTCGGTGAAACTTATGGCGTGATTGTTTACCAAGAACAAGTGATGCAGCTTGCGCAAATTCTCGGCGGCTACACGCTGGGCGGCGCTGACAATATTCGCCGTATCATGGCGAAGAAAATGCCCGAAAAAATGGCGAAGCTCGAACCGGAATTTAAGAAAAAGTGCACGGATAAAGGTTACGATCCTGCGATGATTCAAAAAGTTTGGGATGCGGTGCTTCCGTTCTGCGGATACGCGTTCAACAAGAGTCACGCTGCGGCGTATGCTTACGTCGCCTATCAAACCGCTTATCTTAAAACGCATTATGGCCCCGAATACATGGCGGCTTCGATGACTTCCAAAATGGGGAAGACCGAAGACATTGTGACGATTGTGCAAGAATGCAAACGCATGGGAATTACCGTGCTCCCGCCGGATATCAATTCTTCGCTCGGCGTATTTTCGGCAAATGCAAAAGGACAAGTTGTTTATGGACTCGCGGGCATTCGCAATGTCGGCCTCCCCGTCATCGAAGATGTTGTCGCTGAACGTGAATTGCACGGACCGTATAAAACGCTTTTCGATGTATGCAAACGCGTAAGCGATTATCAATCCAAGCAACCGGAAAAACGTCCACCGCTTTCGCGGAAAGCGATTGAAAGCTTAGTGCTCGCTGGCGCATTTGATAAAATGTCGCCGACAACGCCGAATCGCCCCACGTTAATGGCGAGTGTAGAAAAAGCGATTGAAGTGGCAAACCGTCACCGCCGCGATCAAGATGCGGGACAAACATCGCTCTTTGATATGTTTGGTGGAGACTCCACAGAATCGCAGATGGATGAATCTTACGAAGAAGCGCAGCCGTGGGGACTCATGGAACTTTTGAATAAAGAACGCGACGTCCTCGGACTTTATCTTTCGGCGCATCCTCTTGACGAATGCCGCCCAGAATTACGCGGATTTACGACGAATAGTTTAGCGGAAAGTGAACTCAATGAAATCGTGGACAGAAATCCAAAATCCATTGTTTGCGTCGGCGGAATCATTACAAAACTGCGCTCTTTCCAGAGCAAAAAAGATGAAACGAAAACGATGGGCTCGGGAACATTACAAGATTTCCAAGGCGAAATTTCCATCTTCTTCCCGCCCGATACTTGGGAACGTTGCCGCGATCATTTTGGAGAAGATGACCGCGTCATTGTCCGCGGAAAATTAACGCCGCAAAATTTGGATCCGTCTTCGCTTCAAATAATTGTCGATCGTGCGTTCTCCATGGATGAAGTCCGCAATAAATTGGTGAGCTTCATTCACGTTTCCGTTTCGTCGATGGAACTTGTTGATGAACGAATGACCGCGATTTTGGAACGCATGGAAATGGCGCAAGCGCTCCCAGGCGAGCACGCTGCCGAAGTCGTTTTCCACGTTGAAACTCTTTCCGGACATATTCACACGTTGCGTGCGCAAGTTATCAAAGTGGCTTATACGCCAGACTTTTTCGAATGGCTGCAACGAGAATTTGGCGCCGAAAATGTTTGGGTTTCTGCCAAAGTAAAATGATGACAAAAAAACCGTTTTGGCTTGTTTGTGCGGGCGAAGATTCGGGTGATATACTCGGAAAAGAAATTGTCCAAGAAATTTTAGGAAAAGGATTTGTTGCGATCGGAGTCGGCGGTATCCGTATGCAATCAGCGGGACTTCTTTCGGTCATTCCGTTTGATGATTTGCCGGTCAATGGATTCTTCGATGTGTTGCGCCATTTTAAAATTCTGCGCAGACATTTTGCAAAATTATCCGCATTATTGCAAAACGAAAATTGCCAAGGTCTTGTCGCAATTGATTATCCCGGATTCAATTTGAAATTGATGCAACAAGCGATTGCGCAAAATAAAAAAGTCATTTATGTTGAACCGCCGCAAATTTGGGCGTGGAAACCGAAACGCATTCAAAAATTTCTTTCTCCCGAAGCGCGGAAACTCGTAGAATTGCGGGCGCTTTATCCGATAGAAATTCAAGCGTATGAAAAATTCGGATTGCACGTACAAAAAATTCCGCATCCCTTTTCTGCTTTGCCAAAAATTTCCGTCAAAAAAAATGCAAAAACGATTTTGCTTTTTCCAGGAAGTCGTCTTTCTCAAGCGAAGCGCAATTTAAAATTATACGCATTTATTGCATATAAATTAACTTCTAAAAATTTTCAAGTAAAATTTGTCGCATCGCGGAAAAATTTGCAAAATTTTTTTGTGAAAAAATTACATCAAAAATTTCCAATCATTCTTTCTCCCGCTTCTGCTGAAGAACGCAATTCTCTTTTTCGCTCGGCTGCAGCTGTCATTTGTGGGCCTGGTTCCGCTGTCGTCGAAGCGCATCTCGCCGAAACTCCGATTCTTGTGGCATCGCGCATTGAACCGCTTACCTATCTTCTCGGGAAATTTTTTCTTCGCACAAAATATTTATCGCTTCCCAATATCGAAGCTGAAATTTTCGGCGGTTCCATTTCCATTCCCGAAATCGTGCAATGCACATTTTCTTCTGCAGAAAAACAAGGAAAAAAAGTTTTAGACATCGCACAAGAACGTGGAATTATTTCGCTTTCGAAATCCTAATTTCTAATTTATCACTATGTTCTTTCTTTTTCTCGCTGTAATTTTTTGCCTCGGTTGTTCGGCTTTTTGCTCGTTTACCGAAGCCGCATTTTACAGTTTTCCCACTTCTGGCGTGGATGTTCTTCTTAAAAAAGGCGCGTTCACTGCGAAGTACATCGCTCATGTGAAAAATAATATCGATCGCTACATTGCATCGGTTTTAATTTTCAATACGGTTTCGAATACATTGGGCGTGTATTTGGCGACTTCCGTTGCGGTGGCGCATTTTAGCGTGACCGTGCAAATTGTTTTGCCAATCGTTCTCTCTGTTTTCATTCTTCTCTTTGGCGAAATTACGCCGAAGACAATCGGCGTGAAGCAAGCAAAATCGGTTGCGCCGATTTGCGCAGTGCCCATGTATTACATTACGATTTTTCTCACTTATACTGGGCTCATCAAATTGTGCTTAATAATTACGAAGCATTGGACAAAAAGTAAAAACGAAGAACCTGAAGTTAGTGTAGAAGACATCAACAGCCTTGTGAATTTAGGACTCAAAGACGAAATTATCGATCGTCAGCAAGCTGCCGTGATCAAAAATATTTTAGCGCTCGATTCAATTCCGGTGCGAAAAGTGATGACGCCGCATCAAGTAGCGTTTACGCTTCCGCTCAACAGTACGATTGGCGAAGAATTGGATAAACATTCGAATTGGCCGTTTTCGCGGATTCCTGTTTACGATCCCGAAGACAAAGAAAAATGGGTCGGGCTCATTATGCGCCGCGATGCGTATAATCTTTTCGCCGAAGGAAAACGCGACGTTCCCATCAAAAATTTAATGCGCCCGATTCAATTTATTCCGGACAGTTTAAGCTTGGATAAATTGCTCATCCGATTTTTAAAACAGCGCGGGCACATCGTCGCTGTCGTTGACGAATACGGTTCTATCGCAGGTCTTGCTTCTCTCGAAGATGTTCTTGAAGAAATTTTAGGCCGCGAAATTGTCGATGAATTTGATGTCGCTGTCGATTTACAAGAACATGCGCGCCGCAAAAGTCGTGCGCTCGCTTTTGTCAAAGAACATCGAAAGGATAAACGTTTATGATGTATGAAATTGCTCCGCAGGTAATGCACATTGAATTTCGTGTGCAGTCTGCAAAAAAATCGGATTATGTAATTTACACAAAACGGAATTTAGTCTTGCTCAAAAAAAATGCAGACGATTATGAAATTCCCAAAGTTGCAGATGCCGAAGCGATTATGCCCGGTATTTCTAAAACATTTCATTATTTATTTTCAATCGATGAAGTTGCGTATTTTTCTTCCGATGGAAATTTCGCTGCGGGAAATGAAAATTTTGAATTGATAAAAGATCGCATCTTTCGGAAAATGCAAAATTTGCCGATTGCATTTGGCGGCGCAGTCGCTTCGCACATTTCGCGTTGGGAACAATCCAATCGTTTCTGCGGTCATTGCGGTGAACCGATGACGCGCAAAGCAGACGAAAGAGCGTTTGTATGTAAAGAATGCGGCAACACCGTTTACGGAAAAATTTGCCCCGTCGTCATCACTTCGGTTACATGGAATGACAAACTTTTGATGGCGCACAATTTGGATAATCCAGATCCGAAACCGTATTTGATTTCGGGATTTGTTGAAATGGGCGAATCTTTAGAACAAGCTGCCGCTCGCGAAGTCAAAGAAGAAACGGGAATTTCCATTAAAAATATTCGTTATATCGGAAGTGAACCGTGGCCGTTTTCCAATTCGCTCATCGCTGGCTTTACCGCTGAATTAGATGGCTCGCCAGAAATTACGATGCAGCAATCGGAACTTTCCGAAGCCAAATGGGTGGAACGTTCTGAAATCGGCGAATACACAGGACGCTTAAGCATTTCGGGCACGATGATTAAACGCTTCAAGGAAGGCACTCTTTGATCGATTTCATCGGCGACATTCACGGACATCGCGAAGAATTAGAAATTCTTTTGCGCAAATTAGGCTACGAAAAAATGCATGGCGTTTATCGTCATCCAGAAAGTTCTGCAGTCTTTTTGGGCGATTACATTGATCGCGGTCCGGATGCGCGCGGCGTGGTAAACATTGTTCGCAAAATGGTGGAGTCGGGAACTGCGAAAGCGATTCTCGGAAATCATGAATTTAATGCGCTCTGTTTTTGGACGAAAAATTCTGCGGGCGATTTTTTGCGGGAACATTCCATCAATAAAATTCTCATTCACACAAAAACGATGGAATCGTATCGTTATGCGCAAAAAGAATTTTCCGAAGTTCTCGATTGGTTTTTAACTCTTCCGCTTTTTTTAGAAACGCCACAATTCCGTGCGCAGCACGCTTGTTTTGATTTAGAAAACATTCAAATTCTTCGCCGGGAAAATTTGGAAACATTAAAATCTCGCGAAAATCTTTGCCGCATTTTTGAAAAAGAAAATGCAGCCATTCGCCGCGCCGTTGACGATACGGTCAAAGGTCCCGAAGTTAAATTACAAGATGGCGCTTTCTATCACGATAGCGAAGATGTGCTTCGAACTCTCGCGCGTATTAAATGGTGGATTGATCCGAAAAATAAAACGCTGCGCGATTTGGCGTTTCAGCCGGGAGTTAAAATTCCGCCGCAGCCACTTTCGTCAGAAATTCAAAAACGCAATTTTTATAGCGAAAAAGAACGCTCCGATTTTTTCGGCCATTATTGGCTTGAAGGCGAACCGCAATTATTTCGCGAAAACATTTGTTGCTTAGATTACAGCGTTGCATCGTTTAAAGGAAATGGACTTTTAACCGCTTATCGTTTTTCGGGAGAAGAAAAACTTTCTCCCCAAAATTTTGTGTGGACTCCCGAAATAAAATCAAATTGAAAATGTTTTTTCAGTACGGCAACAAAGAAATTGAATTTTTAAAAGCAAAAGACAAACGCCTTGCTTTTGCGATTGAAAAAATCGGGCATGTGGAACGCGAAGTGGATTCGGATTTATTTTCGGCAGTTGTGCATCAGATTATCGCACAACAAATTTCAACGAAAGCGCAAGCGACAATTTGGAAGCGCTTGAACGATTCACTCAAAATGGTGAATGCAAAAAATATTTCTGATTTATCGCCAAAAAAATTGCAATCGTTTGGAATGACTTTTAAAAAAGCGGAATACATTTTAGATTTTGCAAAAAAAGTAAACGACGGCATTTTTGATTTAGAAAAAATTAACGAAAAATCCGACGAAGAAGTTGTCAAAGAATTATCCTCGTTAAAAGGCGTCGGCGTTTGGACTGCGGAAATGATTATGACATTTTGTATGCAGCGCTCAAACATTGTAAGCTTCGGCGACTTAGCCATTTTACGCGGCATGCGAATGCTTTACAGACATCGTAAAATCGACAAAGTAAAATTTGAAAAATATCGCAAAAGATATTCACCGTATGGAACCGTGGCAAGCCTTTATTTATGGGCAATCGCAGGCGGCGCAATCCCCGAATTAACGGATCCCGCAGAAAAATTAAAAACTGAAAAAGTCAAATGAAATACAAATGGTTCTATAAAACTCCCGAAAATTTTTCGGATATTTATTTGACGAGCGACGGGGAATTTTTAACCGGACTTTTCTTCGAAGGCTCAAAAATGATTTCATTCGATTCCAACATCGAAGAAAAATCGCTTCCGATTTTTGAAGAAACTTGTCGTTGGTTAGATATTTATTTCAGCGGAAAATCGCCGAATTTTACACCCGCTTTTAAAATCGAAAACTTGACCGCGTTTCGAAAATTAGTCATCGACATCATGCTCAAAATTCCCTTTGGGAAAACTCTCAGCTATCAAGAAATCGCAGACAAAATCGCAAAGGAAAAACGCATTCCCAAAATGTCTGCTCGCGCCGTCGGGAACGCAGTCGGAAGCAATCTCATTTGCATTATCATTCCTTGTCATCGCGTTATCGGTTCCAATCAAAAAATCGTCGGCTACAGCGGTGGCATTCCCAATAAAATTGAACTTTTGAAACTCGAAAAAGTGATCTTTTAAAGCAATTTATTTTGCGAATCGAAAAATTCTCTCAGAGCAAAAGTTTTTGGGGAACATATTATTCCGAAAAACTGTGAAAATCACAAAATTTCGGAATAGAAAGCGGAAAATGCGAAAAAAATTTGCCTTTGAATCTCGCCAACTAAATCATTTCTTTTTCAAATTTTCTAAACGGTTCAGCGCTTCGATAATAGTTTCGTCTTTTTTCGCAAAGTGAAAACGAATTAAGTTGTTGACATTTTCGCGGAAAAAACTGCTGCCGGGAACTGCGGCAACGCCCACTTTTTGTGCCATGTCTATGCAGAATTTGTTGTCATCGATAATTCCGTTTTTTGCAAATTCCGAAATGTCCATCATGACAAAGTAAGTGCCTTGCGGTTCTGAAAATTTAAAACCTAAATTCCGAAGTCCATCGGTGAATAATGTTTTCATGTGTGTGTAATGCATTTGCAAATCGCGGTAATATTCATCGCCAAAATTCATTGCGGTCACTGCGACTTCTTGCAAAGGCGATGCGGCTCCAACAACTGTAAAATCGTGAACTTTTTTGATGCGCTCCATAATGGGTTCAGCAGCTAAGATGTAACCTAAGCGCCAGCCCGTAATCGAATACGTTTTAGATAAACTGCTGCATTCAATCGTGCGCTCACGCATACCGGGAAGCGTTGCCATATAAGTATGTTTGCTCGGCGCAAAAACGATATGTTCATAAACTTCATCGGTAATTACATACAAATCATATTTGATAGCGAGATCGGCAATTATTTTAAGTTCGTCGCGGGTAAAAACTTTGCCGCTCGGGTTCGACGGATTGCAGAGAATGAGCGCTTTCACGCCCGGCTCTTTCATCGCATCTTCGAGCACATTGGCATCAAACGAAAAATCCTTCGGTGAAAGCGGCACATAAATCGGTGTTGCGCCAGCAAGGATTGTGTCCGCGGTATAATTTTCATAGAACGGAGAAAATATTACCACTTTGTCGCCCGGATTACAGACCGACATCATCGTAATCATCATCGCTTCGGTGCTGCCACAAGTTATCACAATTTCACGTTCAGGGTCGTAACGTAAACCGCTGAAATGTTCTTGTTTTTTGCACACGGCTTCGCGGAAATTTTTTGCGCCAATTGTAATCGCATACTGGTGAGGGCCTTCGTGCGCAACTTCTGCTAGGCGATTTTGCAATTTCGCAGGCGGGTCAAAATCGGGAAATCCTTGCGATAAATTGATTGCTCCGCAAGAGTTTGCAATGCGGGTCATGTGGCGAATAACGGATTCGGTAAAATGATTGGTGCGTTCGCTTAAAACTTTCATGACGGAAAAATAAAAATCTTTAAAATGGAAAATTTATCAGATATAATAATTTGCATTACCAAGAGCAAGCTCGGATCCTTTGATTTTCAAGGTGTCCGGCGCGCCGCTTCGATATTGAATTTGCAAAAGATAATCGCTATCATTTTGAAGAACGGACTTTGGAACCGTCCAAAAGTTTTCGGCTTCGGTCGCAAATTTTAATGCTTCGGGCAAATCGTTTGCGCCTGCTTTTACAATCGAAATTTCTTTCACGGCATCTTTTGGATTTCGCACTTGTATAATGCTCCAGTAAGCGCTTGCGCCTTCTTTGACGAAGACACTTGTGGAATCTCCCCACATGCCTTTGACATTTTCGCAACTTACAAATTCCCATTCGCCAGAATATCTGCCAACTTTTTCGCCCATGATGTCGTAGGCAGGAGCACCGCCCAAATCGACTCCGCAATTTGCATCGGGACAGCGATCTGTAATTCGCACGGTGACTTCTTTGAAACCTTCCGGAGTTCGTGCTTTTACGCGGACACAAGCTCCGCAGATTGCGCCGCCTTGCCAAGGTCCTAAATTATCGCCTGGCGAAACATTCACATGAATCGCAGCGTAATATTGAATATTCGTTTGTCCGTAATTACAAGCGCCGCCGAAACTTGTTTCTTTTGCAGAGATGCTTCCGTATGTTGTGATAGAACCGTAACCGCCATTTTTTGTAAGCACAGGATCTGCGGCCGTAAAATTATCGCAGCTAGTACAAACGCCATTGTCTGATGAACTTTGCGAATTGGATGATTCTGCTTTTACGATACTGCTAGAAGAATTTTTCGCTGATGAAGTTTCAGATGAAATTTCTGCCGTGGCATTATTTGAAGAATCGCTTCCACAAGCGGCAAGGAAAAGGCATAATAAAATAAAGGCACAAGAAAATTTCATGCGTTTGAATATACTTTATTTTTCGCTCCACTTATCAATTTCAGCAAAAGCATTTTCGATTGCTTCGGTATGATAACGCCAATAACTGTCAAAAATTTTTTGCGTAATATTTAATGCATCCCATTTTTCAAGGATTTTATTTGCGGTTGAGCTTTTATATCTGGCGTATTGCTCAAGCAAAAAAATAAAGTATTCCATTTCTTTTGACATTAGATTCCTTTAATATAGCTTGAGTTTCTAGGGTCACCGGTAATCTGTTCGCTTTCCCAAATGTTAAAAATAGCGGGGTATCCGTAGTACCACATTTCAAAGTTTTTGTCGCAAAGCATCTCGTATGTTTTTGATTTAATGAATCGTCTTAGAGCTTCAAATTCATTCATCGAATATTTTTCACAAATCATCGTGACAACTTGTTTATCGTAGTATTCTAAAAAATAAGGAAATACAAGATCGCTCATAATAAAATCTCTTTTGAAAATTTCAAAAATTTTAATGCGGCTTCTGTTTTGAAAGCATACTGATCTTTTAATTTAAAAGGCAGAAGTCTTTTTATCGTTTCGTCTTCGTTGTAAATTTCTGCTAAATAAAGTTGAATAACATCAAAGGTTCTATCGTTTGCAACAGGTCCGATAATTAAATCCAATTCATCGGCGATCAATTTTTTGGAACGATATGAACTAACAAGTTTTAACCAGTTGCTATTAGGATTTTCAAAATACAGAAATTTTAAATTTTGCAGTTTTGAATCATCAAAATCAAATACCGAAACAACTGCTTGATTTATTCCATTTCGATTAGCAGAAATTTTTGCCCATTTTGATGCTTGTTCTAAATCAGAAGTTGTATAAAATGCATCGCCAAAATCCAAAGCGCGATTGCTTCGTAAAATTTTAGGCGTTTCAATTTTCAAATAACTGCCATGGTATAAAATCATAAAGCATCCAATGTTTTTACTAATATAATAAATTCACTTCTTCCTTTTTCAAAATAATCGATTTATCAAATTGATAAATTTATATATTCCTTTTACAAAAAAAGAGGTTTTTATGAACGAAGTTTTGAAAGAAATCAAAGAACGCAGAAGCATTCGAAAATTTAAATCGGATGCAATTCCGCAAGAAATTTTGGATCAAATTATTGAAGCAGGCCTTTTTGCTGCCAACGGAAAAGGCAAACAAAATACGATTATGATTCAAGTTTCGAATAAAAAACTCCGCGATGAAATTTCTGAAATGAATCGCAAAATTGGCGGCTGGAATGAAGGCTTTGATCCGTTTTATGGAGCGCCCTGTATGATCATCGTGCTTGCAAAAAAAGACTGGTATAACCGCGTTTACGACGGAAGTTTAGTCATGGGAAATTTGATGCTTGCGGCACATTCGCTTGGAATAGGGTCGTGCTGGATTCACCGCGCCCGTGAAGAATTTGAAACCGAATGGGGAAAAAATTTCTTAAAATCTTTGGGCATCGAAGACGAATACGAAGGCATTGGGCACTGCGCTTTGGGCTACATCGAAGGTGATACCCCCAAGCCATTAAAGCGAAAAGAAAACCGCGTATTTTATGTGAAATAAAAAAGGAATTAAAAATGGAACATCGTGTAAACGTCACTGTCTTAGATAAAAAGTTATTCCCCGAATTGCAACAGCAATATTGCGCAAACCCCACCAGCGGAAAATGCCCGTGCTACAATGTGGGCGATGAATTCATTTTTTACAGAAACGATGAACGCGATGACTATTGGCACATGGGCGAAGGAACCCTTGTAAAATCAGGGAAAGCAGACGAAGGCGTTTTAGAGTCGCCGGGCACAAAACATTGTGGTGAAAAAGGTGTGCCTTTTTGTTCTGAAGCATGGGATGCGATTAGCCGCTATATTTACAGCGCGCTGCAAGGCGGTGCCATAATGCATGGCTGGATGAATGATGATAAAGTCATGATTTCTTGCTGCAATGACGGCACGCGCCCCGTGATTTTTAAAATTGAACGCATCGATGTGGAATAGAAGTAGCTATTGAAAAATGTTAAAGCTTTATTTATATTTAGAATATGGCTTTAGCAATTAGCACAGTCCCTATTTTAACTGAAGATGCTGCTGAGAATTTTGTTAATCAATCAAATTATAATTCAAAGCACTTAGCGGGTTCAGAATATAGCGCTCAAAAAGAAGCGTGGTGTCTTTCTATTATAAAAAATTCTAGAATAGATCAAGAAAAAAGAAAGAATGCAAAATGAATCTTTCTGATTTTTCGTTTTCAACTTTAGGGGAATATTCTTGTGATTTACAATCGTTTGATTGTGGACGTGAAGATATTAATGAATTTTTTAGAAATGACGCTTTACAATATCAGGATGAACTCTTTGGAAAAACATATTTATTTAGTCCGCGTGATAATTTGAATCAAATTGCAGCGGCTTTTACTGTTGCAAATGCTAGCATATTTACCCGATTATTGCCAAATTCAAGACAAAAAAAGGTAGGCTATGAAGTTCATCATTCAAAAAATCAAATCAATTACCCGGCGGTTTTGTTAGGACGTTTAGGAGTTGATCGACGTTTTTCAGGACACAATCTTGGACTTCAAATTATTGAATTTGTTGCACAGTGGTTTGCTGGCGATGAAAATAAATCGGGATGTAGGCATTTAATTGTAGACGCATATAATGAAAATTGGCTGTTAGAATTTTATAAAAAATGTGGATTAAATCCAATTTTTAGCAGCGAAGAGCAAGAACGAAAATATAGGCAAATTGAAGATTCGAAAATTTTACAAACACGCTTGCTTTATCGAGATTTAATTTTACTTAAGCGAACATCAAAACATAATGTGAAGTAAAAAATGTTCCCTCTTTTTCAAATTTCTTTTTTGAGCCGCCTGCTAGATGGCGATTACGATGGACTTATAAGCGTAAAGCAACTAAAGGAAAAAGGCGACTTTGGCGTTGGCACGTTTGATGCCATCGATGGCGAAATGATTGTGCTTGACGGCATCGTTTATAAAGCAAAAGGAAATGGCACTGTTGAAATTGCAGACGATAAGGAAACAGTCCCATTTGCCAATGTGACTTTTTTTGAAAATTCTAAATCGTATGCAATTTCAAAAATTGAAAATTACGAATCGCTCATTCAAAAATTAAATGAAATCATCTCGCCCAAGATGAATCGATTTTATGTGATTAAATTAAGCGGAGCATTTTCAAAAATAAAAGTCCGCAGCGAATACAAACAAGTGAAACCTTTTAAGCCTTTAGCCGTTGTGATGAAAACGGATGAAACAATTTTTGATTATGAAAATTTAGACGGCGATTTAGTCGGACTTTTTTGCCCGAATTTTATGAGCTCATTAAATTCAACCGGTTGGCATTTTCATTTTATTTCAAACGATAAACAAAAAGGCGGACATATCATCGAACTTAAAATGGAAAACGCAAAATTTGAATTCCATGAAATCGATGAATTGGAACTGAAAAATTAAAAGTTGAACCTAGAAATCTCTAAAGTCTAATTTCTTTCATTCATCCCAAAAAGGCGTTCAAAATGAAACTTGAAACTGCACGATTGATTTTACGCCCGTTTGTATTGACCGATGCAAGCGATGTTTTGGAATATTTAAAAGAGCCCGCGGTAAATTGCTTTCAAAGTATGAAGTTAAATTCGCTCGAAGATGCGCAAAAAGAAATGCAAAAGCGCACGAGCGAAACGGAATATTATTTTGCAATTGTGTTAAAAGACTCGGGCAAAGTCATTGGCGAAATTGACGCGTATCCCGAATCAGGTGAACCGCATACAGATTCCCCCAAAGATACATTCAGTCCGTGCTGGATGTTAAATCAAGGGAAAGGCTTTGCGTTTGAAGCGGCTCACGCATTTTTCGATTATCTTTTTTCACAAAAAGGGGCGCGTCGCATTTACGCTTACACCGAAGATTACAACACCGCAAGTCAAAATCTTTGCAAAAAATTGGGTATGCGCTTTGAAGGATTGTTCAAAGAATTTGTAAGCTTTGTCAAAAATGCCGATGGATCTCCACGCTACGAAAACACGATGCAGTGGGCAATTCTCAAAAGCGAATGGGAAACTTTGCGCAAATAAATTTTTGTAAATTCAAAAACGGAGTTCTCTTATTTTTGATGTGAACTCAAAAAGGAATTTCAAAATGATTTTATATATCAATGCTTGCGTGCGAAAAAATTCAAGAACCAATGAACTCGCTTTGGATTTGCTAAAAAAATTGGGCGGTGAATTTACAGAACGAAAACTCGATGCGTTAAATTTGAAACCGCATTCGTGCGAATCGCTCATTTACGAAGGCGAACAAATTGCCCAAGGAAATTTAAATGATAAATGCTTTGAATATGCGCGCGAATTTGCCGCCGCCGATACGATTGTAATCGCCGCTCCGTTTTGGGATTTTTCGTTCCCTGCGCTTTTGAAAACCTACATCGAAAATATTTATACGATTGGAATCGTTTGTAAATATGGAGCGCAAGGCGTGATGGGTTTATGCAAAGCGAAAAAACTTTATTACGTCGTCACTTCGGGCGGGAATTTTGATCCGCGATTTAGTTTTGATTACATTAAAGAACTTTGCACGACGCAATTTGGCATTCCAAACGTTGAACTTATCAAAGCCGAAAATTTAGACATCGACGGCGCCGATGTTCAAAAAATTCTTGATGAAGCAAAAGGGAAAATTATTATCTAAAACAGATAATCTAAAATGGATAAAGCTTGTGTAAAAAATGAAGCGGGAAAATTTATTTCAAAACTTTTCGCATTCCATTGATTTCTAAAATCACAGATTGATGCGGCACTTGAATGCTATTTCCATTTAGATTTTTTTGCTGCAATAATTTTCCGTTCATATCAAAAACTTTATATTCAACGCCTGCATTTACACCTTCGATGCGAAATTTTCCTTGTGCAATTTTTTGAATACCAAAATTTGGCGTAGCAATTTTAATTGGGAAAATTGCCGTTTTATTTTGAATGACAGAACAGCAAGCGGGTCCTACAATATGATTTGCGCCAACGCCTTCTGTATATTCAGTTGCTTCAATATCGTCACAACTACCTTTTGATTTCATCGCTTCAATTTCTTGACGCAAAAATTTTTCTAAAGACTCTTTTGAACTTTTAACAACTCCCCAATTTTCTAATCGCAAAAGTTCAGTTAATAAAACTTCGCTTAAAGTTAAAACGCCTGGATTTCCCACCGCTTTATCATTTTGAATCGGGTCTTCACAAGTTTGCGAAGTTCGAGTCAGCATAACACTCATAAAATCATTTTCTTTTTGAATGAGAATATAAACAGAAGTATCCGCTAACGAATTGTACCCGATTGAAGAAACACTCGAAGCGCATTCTAATGCAGAACCATTTTTTGATTTTATAGAATCGCAAAAATTCATTTGTTCGATTACAGCAGAATCCAGTTGAATCGAAGAAAAATATAAATCATAAGTCGAAGGTGAAAATTCATCTTGTGCAAAGCCAAATTGCAGTAAAATAAATAAGGCAATAGCTATTTTTTTTCATTATTTTCTCCAAGCGATTTCCTGTGAAATTTCTGGGCTGAAATCTACATAATAAACAGTGGAATATTGATGAACTGTGATGTTTTTCCCGAGAAAACAATGCAGTTCTTGATTATATTATGGATGTTTTAGTAAATAACAAGCATTAAGGAAATATTATCTTATGACCTTCCAAAATAAAATCGCAGTCGTAACCGGTGGCGCACAAGGAATTGGCAAAGCCATTGCAAACGCTTTTCAGCGAGAAGGCGCAACGGTTGAAATCATTGATATTCAAAAAGGCGATTACTTTGTCGGCGATATTTCGAAAAAAGAAACGCTTGAACAATTTGCCGAATATGTAATTCAAAAACACGGGCATGTCGATTATTTAGTCAACAATGCGATTCCTTTGATGAAAGGAATTTCGAGTTGCAGTTACGAAGAATTTGAATACGCGCTTTCGGTGGGTGTGACTGCGCCTTTTTATTTGAGTAAACTTTTTGCGAAGCATTTTACAAAAGGTTCAAGCATTGTAAATATTTCGTCGTCGCGCGATCGCATGAGTCAACGCGAAACAGAAAGTTATACCGCTGCAAAAGGCGGCATCGCTGCGCTCACGCACGCACTTGCTGCAAGCTTTGCTGGGCGCGTCCGCGTCAATTCCATTTCGCCCGGCTGGATTGATAACGCTTACAAAAAATACGAAGGCCCAGACGCGAAGCAACACAGTGCAGGTCGCGTCGGAAACCCAGACGATATCGCCAATATGGTTTTGTTCTTGTGCTCTGAAAAAGCGGGATTTATCACCGGCGAAAATATTTGCATCGACGGCGGCATGACACATTTAATGATTTATCACAATGATTGCGGCTGGAAATTCGAAGAATAATTACCTTCGAAAATCCGAAGGAATTTTTTCGAGATGTTTTTGAATGTAGCGCGAAAAATAAGTTTGCGAAGAAAAATTTAAGCGGCGAGAAATTTCCACAAGCGAAATTGATTTGTCTTTAAAGAGGTTTAAAATTTCTTGAATCGTGTAACGATGAAACCAAAAAATCGGTTTTCATCTGCGGAAAAGTGTAGTGAATAAGCAAAATTAGGTGCTGAAAAGTGTTGTTAAATGCCTAAATTAGGTGCGGAAAAATGTAATTCAAAATCCGAACAATTGGTGTAAGCCATTATAAAATAAGGCTTTATCGCAGATTGGAAGATTACGTTTTATGATTTCTTAAATTTCATAACTTTTTTAACATAAAATTTGGCTCTGTTCAATTGTTGCGAAAATTTCTAAGTTGCGCAGCAAATGAAACAAAAAATTATTGGGTTTTGTTGGCAACATTTGTTGCTCATTATTTCGTTATGGATAATGACTTTTGGCGTTGCCGTATGCGTGCGTTCGATGCTTGGATGTAGCACGATTAGCGTTCTTCCGTATGTGTTTGAAAATGCTGGAGTTAAAGGACTTGTGCCCGCTTTTACGATTGGGCAATATACGTACGCAATGAACGGCATTTTTGTTTTACTCCAATTTTTAATTCTTCGAAAACAATTTGATTGGGTGCAACTTTTTCAACTCGTGATCGGATTTTTATTCGGCTATTTGCTCGATGTTAATATGGCGATTACATCTTGGATTTTACCGACTGCAATTTGGCAAAAAGTCATTGCGCAAATTTTAGGTTGCACCATTTTAGGAACTGGTATTGCGCTCGAAGTGCGCTGCGGAAGTGTGACGATGCCTGGCGAAGGTTTGCCCGTTGCATTAAGTCGCGTTCTCAAAAAAGAATTTCCGAAAATTAAAATTTGCGTTGATACAACTCTTGTCGTTTTAAGCGTTATCGCAAGTTTCATTTTCTTTCACGCTTGGCAATGGCACATCGTTGGCATCGGCACTTTGTTTGCAATGTTCTATGTCGGAATCGTCGTCAAATTTGTGAGTAAACATTTGCGTTGGTTTGACTGCGTACTTGCTTACCGCCCAGGATTTCGGCGTTATATTTTTGGCCTTGCGAAGTTAATTTATCGCAAGAAATAATGGCGAATCATTTTTTAATAATTAGAAGATTGAATAGATAAATTTCTTTGTCAAAAATTTATCTATTTTAAAATCAATTCAACTTCAATTTTTTTGCTATGACTCAATTCGATGATTTTCAAATAATTCCGGAAAAGCTTATGTTTTCGGTGCCGAGCGATAGGTATTGCGGAAAGGATTTTAAAAAAATTAAAATTCGTGATACGGTGGAAATTATTCGAGCATTTGCATTTGAAAATTGCAAAAATTTAGAAAGTGTTTTCTTGCCGGATTCGGTGCGAGAAATTGCAGCGTATGCTTTTAAAAATTGCGAAAAATTACGCGAAATTCATATTCCGAAAACGGTGACAAAAATTGAAGAAGGCGCGTTTCAAGGAACCGCTTGGATAAAAAATTTACAGGAAGATTTTGTTATTGTCGGCGATGGCATTTTATTTTTGTATCAAGGAAAAGAAACGGAAGTGGTGATTCCTAGCACGGTGAACACTGTGGCAAGCGAAGCATTTCAAGCAAATGAAAAAATCACTTCTGTCGTCATTCCCGATTCTGTCAGCGAAATTGATTCGCACGCTTTTAAAAATTGTAAAAATTTAACGCAAGTTACTTTGCCAAAAAATCTTTCGCAGATTCAAGATGGTGTATTTGACGGCTGCGAAAAATTAACCGCGATTTCGCTTCCCGAAAGTATTCATTGCATTAAAAATTCTGCGTTTGCATCATGCAAAAATTTGAAAGAAATTTGTTTTCCTAAAAATTTAGAATCCATCGGCTTTATGGGATTTATGCATTGCGAAAATTTGCAAAAAGTTCAATTTCCCGAATCGTTAAAAGAAATTCAAGTTTATACTTTTGCATTTTGCGGAAAACTTTCTGAAATTGAATTTTCCAATTCGATTCAATCAATTGATGATGATGCTTTTTTGGAATGCGGAATTGAGCATTTGACTTTGCCCGATTCTTTGGAAAAATTGGGAGACGAAGCTTTTAAAAAATGCAAGCATTTAAAATCGGCAAAACTCTCGGAATCCTTAAAGATAATTGAATGCAGTACTTTTGAAGATTGCAAAAATTTATCGGAAATTCAATTCCCGAAAGAACTTCAAAATATTGAGCTCTACGCATTTAAAAATACAAAATGGTTAAATTCTTTTCCCGATGATTTTGTGAGAACCGATAACGGATTTTTGGTGAAATATCAAGGGCATGATAAAATCGTTAACATTCCCGATTCCGTAAAAATGATCGGAACCAAAGCGTTTTTAAATTGCAAAGAAATGGAAGTGGTCAATTTATCGGATTCGGTAAAATGGATGGACGATAGCGCTTTTATGAGCTGCCCGAATTTACGACAAATTAAAATTCCGAATGCATTAGAATTTTTCTCCACTGAAATGTTTTGCGGTTGTCGTCGCTTATCGGAATTTTTTGCCACGATTAAAAATTATCATTATCATGTTTTTTTCAAATCCCAAAGAATTTACTCTTATTTGGAAAATGTTTTTCACAAAGGATTTTTCTAAACGAATTCGTGTAGAACAAAAATATCCGCTACTCGTTTCGTATTTTGTGCAAAGTCAAGATGAAAACGCCAAAGATTATATTCTTTCAAATCTTTCTTTGGTTTTCAAACTTTTAATTCAACAAGAAAACGCAAAATTACTTTCCGCATTTTTAAACAGCGGAATTTCCATCACCAAAAATGTGAAACAGAAATTGCTCCGCGAATCTCTTCAATCGCAAAATCTTGAAATCCGCGCCATCGTCATGGAATACGAAAATTCGCACGCCGAAAATCAAGAATATAAATTGTGATGGCGGAGAGGATTTTTTTTATCTGTTCTGAATTTTAAAAATTCAGAATTTGAGACAAAAACAGTTGACGAAGCGTTTTTTTTTCTTATTTTCTTTGATATGAAAAAATGTAGTATAAAGAGATTTTCCGTATGAAAAACGTTTTATGTTTTTTTCTTGCATTTTTCTTTTTTGCTTGTTCGGATCACGAGGGCTCTTATAATCCATTTAGTGAAAGTAAGCCGTATTCATTAGAAATTACACGGACGCGCTCTTATTATCAAGCGGCAAAAATTGTGCGGCGTATTCGTAAAATGGGTGCAGAAGCATTTATTATCAATCGTCATGAAAAAAATGGGGAGTGGTATAGCGTTCTTTCGGGCGCGTTGAAGGATTCATCGGCATTAAATGAGTACAAGTCAAAATTAGATAGTGTTTATCATTTTCCCAAAATGAAAGTCGTAGACTATTCAAAATTGGATAGCGCAACGCGCGTGCCTATAGAACGTCCGGATTCTATCAAGCAGGGACATCGTATTGCAGCAAATAAGCCT
>SAMEA104315433__coassemble_409_pt1 | contig 20707 bp, 20 predicted proteins | sample SAMEA104315433__metabat2_low_PE_037 | metagenome-assembled genome bin SAMEA104315433 (sample SAMEA104315433) | gut metagenome | biome: Monkey gut; feature: monkey-associated habitat; material: faeces | place: China | collected 2013 | reverse complement strand
GTTCTTATGGTGGCGTTCTTTTGGCCACGGATCCGGAAAATACATGTGGAATGCGTCAACGGTATTGCTTTGAACGCGGTCGCGCAAAAAGTAAAAGACATCGCCGCGGAGCATCGCGGTATTTTCGTCTAAATGATTTCGCATTTCGCGGCTAGCGGCGTAACGCGCCCAAGTCAAATCCCATTCGCTTCCGAGAATGAAAATCTCCGGATGCTTTTTTCCGTATTCGACGAGGAATCCGCCTTTGCCCGAACCGATTTCAATTTCGATATGTCCTTGATGATTTGGAAAAATTTCTTTCCAATCGAGCGGATGCTTGTCGGGTTGATTATCGGGAGTTTGAATCGGCTTCCGCGTCCCCGGAATATGCCGGTGAACAAAATGCCACATGCAAGGATATTCTTTGTCGCGGTTTAAATCGCGGAAAAATTCGGGAACGACGACTTCTTTCTTCGGAGAAGTTTCTGTGATTTGTTCTGGAGTTTGCAATTCTTCGTTCATGTTCACCTTAAATAAATGCGATGATTTTTTCGCGGAATTCTTCGGGAATTTTATTTTGAATCGATTCCAAAATATGTTCAGCGGAATATTTCATCGAAAAATGATTGAGCACGATGAATTTGCATTTCATCGTTTCTTTGTGGGCGTTAAGCGCATTCACAATCGCAGAAATATGCGTGTGCCCTTTTTTCTGCGCCATTTCTTCTTCGTCGTCATCGACGAAAGTGCATTCCGAAACCAAAACTTCGGAATCCCAAATCGCGTTTAATGCGGGATCGTTCAAATTTTCGCCGAGGCTATCGCCCATAAAAGTGATGAGCGGATCAAAAACTTCGCGGGTAATGTTTACACCGTCCGCGCGGAGTTTGATAATTTCGGCGGGTTCAAGCCCGAGAAATTCTTCTTTGAGTTTGTTCTTGTGATTGTAAAGGGTGACGCCCATCGATGGGAGAAAATGTTTCCCGACTTGAGCGTGCTTCACCGGAAAAGCTTCGAGCATTAAATCTTTGCGATAGGCGAGAGTCACTTTTTCGCCCGCTTCCATCGGAACAATTTTCGGCAGTTTAAATCGCGCTTCGGGGACGCCTTCGAACATCGCTTCGGAATGAATCCATTCTTCGGCGCTTTTGACCAAATCTTTCGGAATGTAATAGACCGAGGGGCGTTCGACTCCCATCATCCGGCGGAGACTGTGATGGCGCATTAAACAACGGCTGTGATCACCGTGTGCGTGAGTCAAAAAAACGTGATTGATGCCGATCGCCGAAACGGGGCATTCTCCCATATCGACGCAGAAATCAAGTTCTGGCAGTTGCAGATAAGTGGCAAGTCCCGAAACAGAAAAGCCGCAAAGGCGAACTTTACCCGCATGAAGACGAACTTGGCGAAGAGCATTGTGCAGAGATTTGTTTTCTTGCATTTCGCGCCAAATAATAGAAAAAATAAATTCCGTCTAAGCGGGAATTATTTGGGCAGAGAAAAATATCTCCGCATTTCGCACAAAGGAATTATATTACGGTAAAACAGCTTGGAGGTTTTATGCTAATCGATTTTCGGCAGATTCCGGAAATGCGCGGTCCAGGAATGAATCACGGATCGGGTGAAATGTCTGCGCAGGTTTTTGATGCACCCGAAGGAAAATTTGTTATCGTTCGGATTCATCCTTATGGTTCCATCGGATTGCACGAACAGAAAGGAAATGATATCAATTATGTGATTTCGGGAACGGGCAAAGCTTATGTCGATGGCGTCGAAGAAATTCTTTCGCCGGGCTGCTGTCATATTTGCCCCAAAGGTTCGCAGCATAAAATTGTGAACACGGGAATTGACGACTTGGTTTTATTTACCGCTGTCGTTTAAATTGACGAGGAAATGCGTCAAATTTCTTGCTTTTCTTCGCAAAAAAATTTACTTTTGACCTTGCGCCCCGTTTTTGGGGAAAATTTTTCATGTTTCACTCTTTCAAGGAGTCTTCATTTATGCGCGATCTTCTCGATAAATTGCTGAAGATGGGTTATTCGGTTCTTTTTTCTATGGAAGGCGGCTTTCCGGTGATTCGCATTATCCAAGGAACAGATGCATCGCATGCGGTAAAAAGTTGCAGCTTAGGCTCGGGCGATTTTCGTTCTTCAGTCGAAGAAACTTTGCAATCGATGATTCTCGATTTAGAGCGTCACGCGGGCTAATTCCTTTTTTCGTTTCCTATTTAATTTATTCTATATTTGGCCTCGTCAACGAACGAGGCTTATTTTGTCTACCCATCCAGAAATCGCGAAACGTCGCACCTTTGCTATAGTCAGCCATCCGGACGCCGGTAAAACAACGATTACCGAAAAGTTTTTGTGGTTCGGAAAAGTTATCCGCGAAGCAGGCCATGTCCGCGCCAAGGCAAATCGCAGTTATACGGTGAGCGACTGGATGAAAATCGAACAAGACCGCGGCATTTCGGTTTCGAGTTCGGTGTTAAATTTCCCATTTGAAGGTTGTTGGTTTAACCTCGTCGATACACCGGGGCACCAAGATTTCTGCGAAGACACTTACCGCGCTTTAACCGCCGTCGATTCGGCTCTCGTTTTAATCGATAGCGTGAACGGCGTCGAAAAGCAAACGATTAAACTCATGGAAGTTTGTCGGATGCGGCACACGCCGATTATCACATTCATCAATAAAATGGATTTGGATGGGCGCCCAGTTCTCGATTTGCTCGATCAAATTGAATCCGTTTTAAAAATCAAAGCGATTCCGTTTACTCTTCCGATTGGCGTCGGAAAACTTTTCAAAGGCGTCTATTCGATTGCGGAAAATACTTTTAATGTTTACGATGAAAAATCGGGACACCAAGAAATTCTCCCGATGTCGGGTCCGGATGATCCGAAACTCGTCGAACTTTGCGGCGAAAATTGGGTGAAGCAATTCCGCGAAGAATACGATATCGTCACCGGCGGCATGGATCCATTTGACCATGAACTTTTCTTAAAAGGGGAAATGTGTCCGGTATTCTTTGGTAGTGCGGTGAATAATTTCGGCGTGCGCCAACTTTTAAACGCTTTCGCAAGTCTTGCGCCAGCTCCGATGCCGCGCGAAACCGATAAGCGCACCGTGAGCCCGGACGAACCGGATTTTAGCGGATTCGTTTTCAAAATTCAAGCGAATATGGACCCGAAGCACCGCGATAGAACGGCGTTTCTCCGCATTTGCTCGGGCGAATTTCAACGCGGCGATAAAGTATTCCACGTGCGCTCGGGAAGAGAAGTGCGCTTAGCGGCGCCGACGGCATTCCTCGCCAAAGATAAAGAAGTCATCGATACCGCTTGGGCGGGCGACATTGTGGGCATTAACGATCCCGGACTTTTCCATATCGGCGATACGCTAACGAAAGGCGAAAAGATGAATTTTTCGGGAATTCCAGATTTTGCGCCCGAATTTTTTGCCCGCGTCACTCTTCTCAATCCGTTAAAATCAAAGCAACTCGCCAAGGGTTTGAAAGAACTTACTGAAGAAGGTGCAACGCAACTTTATCAACCGTTTAAGTCGGCGGTTCCCGTCATCGGCGTCGTCGGGGAATTGCAATTTGACGTGCTCAAATTCCGCTTGCTTTCGGAATATGGCGCAGACGTTTCTCTCGATCGCATTCCTTCTTACGGCGTGCGTTGGATTGTCGGCCCCGCAGCCGATGTCGATAAATTCGTCGACGAAAACGGCATCGATTGCATGCGCGATAAAGAAGAACGCAACGTTTGCCTTTTCCCGAACGAATATCGTTTAAGCCTCGCGATGAAAAATTATCCGAGCTTAAAATTCCAAGAAACTTCGTTAAGTTAATTTCTGCATAGCGACGAAGCCGTGCTCAATTTTCTACATTGCTGTTTGATGAAAAAACGTCAATTTGTGATTTGGAATTTAACTCTGGCTTCGTTCTTTTTCACGTTGGCATTTGTCGCCTGCAGTGGAACGCCAAAAAATCAAGCGGCAATAGATTTGCCCGCAGAAATTCCCGCTCCAAAAGATTCTTCGCAAAATTTATCGGCGGATTCTTCCCCCAAAATAGAAGCGGAAAAGGCGCCGATTCTCTCGGATACTTCGACCGTTTCTTTTTTCGCAATTGGCGATGTGCTTTTTCATACGCCGCTTTTCAAAGCGTGTAAAGAAGATTCGTTAAAATGCAATTTTGATTATGTCTTTGCGCCGTGGAAAGAAGAAATCCAATCGGCGGATATTGCGGCGGTCAATCAAGAAACCGTTTTTGTGCCGCGGAGCGAAGGCTACGCATCGTATCCGAGTTTCGGTTCTCCCGAAGAAGTGGGAATCGCCGAAGCGAATGCGGGATTTGATTTGATTACGCATGCGACGAATCATACAATTGACCGAGGCGCAAGCGCTGTCGATTATACGATTGCATTTTGGAAAAATCAACCGGCGACAGCTCTCGGCATTCATGCAACCGAAGCCGAACGCGATTCGGTTTTTGTCTTAGAAAAAAATGGAATCCGTTTTGCATTCGTGAATTTTACGTATGGATTAAACGGGCAAAAACTCCCCGCAAATCGTCCGTATCTCGTCGATCTTTTGGATTCTGCGGGCGCGTGGAAAGCGCAAGTAGAAAAAGCCGAAGCGCATGGCGACGTGACGATTGCGTTTATGCATTTCGGAACGGAATATACCGAACTTCCGACGAAAGAAGCGATGGCGCAAGCGGAAACGGCAATTGACGCGGGCGCAGATATTCTCGTGTGTGCGCATCCGCATGTGATTGAACCCTTTGGCATTTACACGACGAAAGCGGGAAATTCTGCGCTCGTTTATTGGTCGCTCGGCAATTTCATTTCGAATCAGCAGCAAATTGAAACGAATCTCGGCGGCGTCGCGAAATTCAGCGTGCGAAAAATTCAGACGGGAGAAATTTCTCAATTTGAAATTGCGCAGGCGACATTTGACGCTTCGGTGACGCAACAAGAAGTGGGGAATTATCACGCGGTTCCGCTCGAAGCTTACACGGATTCGATGGCAAATCGGCATTTATTAAAAGCAAAAATTCCAGAACTTTCTCTCGAAAGTTTCCAAAAGGTTTTTGCAAAAACTCTCGGCGAAGCAGAAAAATGCGACACGAAAAATCCCGCAGAAATTTTACCGCTTCGGATTACGAATTTGAGTAAAAAATTGAATTAAGGAGATTCTTATGAAATCGGTTCCTATTACACTTCTCGCAGGCTATCTTGGCGCTGGCAAAACCACCCTTTTAAATCACGTCTTGAATAATCAGCAAGGTTATAAAGTCGCGGTGATTGTCAACGATATCGGCGAAGTGAACATCGACCAAACTCTTATTGAAAAAGGCGGCAACATTCAGCAGAAAGATTCTGTCGTGCCGCTTTCGAACGGGTGTATTTGCTGCACTCTCAAAACGGATTTGCTCGAACAAATTGCGCAGATTTTGGAACAAGGAAAATTCGATTACATTCTTATCGAAGCGAGCGGAATTTGCGAACCGCTTCCGATTGCGCAAACGATTACGCTTATGGGTTCGAAGCTTAAGAGCCGCGACGGAAAACCGCTGCCGTGTCATTTGGACGGAATTATTTCGGTTGTCGATGTGATGCGCCTTGCAACAGAATTTTCGGGCGGCGAAAAACTTCTCGACGAAAATATGGACGAAGAAGATATTGCAAGTCTTTTGGTGCAGCAGATTGAATTCTGCAACACGATTGTGCTCAACAAAGTCGATAGCATCTCGGCAGAAGAATTGAAGCATGTGAAAGCGGTTGTGCGCGCCTTACAGCCCGAAGCCAAAATGATTGAAACGAATTTTGGCAAAGTGGAAATCAAAGATATTTTGGATACGAAGCTTTTTGACTTTAATAAAGTTTCGTCGTCGGCGATGTGGATTCAGCAGCTCAATAATCCCGAAGAAGAGGAAGAGGGCGAATCAGAAGAATACGGCATCGGCACATTTGTTTACAAAGCACGTCGTCCGTTTAACCGCGAAAAGATGGAAGAATTTCTCGACAATTATCCGAATAGCATTATTCGAGCAAAGGGAATTCTTTGGTTTGACGATGACCGCACTTACTCTTACATTTTTGAGCAAGCGGGAAAAGACGCTAGCGCTCGTTGCCTCGGCCGTTGGATTGCTTCGTTAAATAAAGGCGAACAAGAACGCGCTCTCGAAGAAGAGCCCGAAGTCAAAGCGATGTGGGACGAAAAATACGGCGACCGCGAAATTCGTTTGGTCTTTATCGGACAACACATGGATAAAAAAGAAATTATTGCGAAGCTCGATTCTTGCCTCGGCGAGTAACTGCGAAATTCGCAAAGAAAACTGCAAAAGCCCCGGCGAAGCCGGGGCTTTCATTTTACTCGTTTGAAAAAAGAGAAAATTTCTGCGAAAAAATTTACGCTTCTTCGTCTTTTTCAGAAGGTTCTTTTTCCTCGCTCATTTCCCGCATTATTCCGAGGAGAGTTTGGACGCCGATACCGGTTGCCCCGTAGCGCGTATATTTCCACGGACGTTCTGTGAAAGCGGTTCCAGCAATATCCCAATGCGACCATTTGACATCGTCTGGAATAAATTCTTTGAGGAAAAGGGCCGCGAGAATTGCGCCTGCGCTTTTTCCGATATTCGAAAGATCCGCAAAGTAATCTTTGAGCTCATTAGCGTATTCCGAATCCAAAGGCATTTGCCAGAATTTTTCACAAGCGTTAGCAGAAGCGTTTTTAACGAGGTCTACGAGTTCATCGCTATTGGTAAAGTAACCGGTAATGTAAGGACCGAGTGCGCGGACCATCGCTCCCGTTAACGTTGCCAAATCGATGACGTGAGTTGCGCCATTTTCGACAGCAGCGCAAAGTCCGTCCGAAAGAACGAGGCGGCCTTCGGCATCGGTGTTGTCTACCATAACGGTCTTTCCGTTTTTCGCTTTGAAAATATCGCCCGGAAGGACTGCGCCCGAACCGATGCGGTTTTCAGCTAAGCAAAGATACGCCGAAATTTTCAGAGGAATTTTTAATTCGGCAGCGGCACAAATCGCCGAAAGAACGGCAGCGGCTCCGCTCATATCGCTCTGCATTTCTTTCATGCCCTTCGCGGGTTTTAAAGAAATTCCGCCGGTATCAAAAGTGAGACCTTTTCCGACGAGCGCTAAATGCTTATCGCTTACCGCATCTTTCGGATTGTAAGTGAGCTTGACCATGCAAGGTTCAAAACGGCTGCCCGCACCGACGGTCAAAAGGCCGTTGAATCCGTCTTTCGCTAAAATGCGCGGATTGAGAATGGTAATTGAAAGTCCCGGAACGCGGTGCGCTTCTTGAATCGCTAACTTGGCAAATGCTTCGGGATTTAAATCGCTTCCCGTTGTGTTGACCAAATTTTTGCAGAGGCCAATGTAATGCTGTTCCACAGCGACTTCGGCAGCGATTTTTTCAAAATCTTTGGTGCGCGCATCGGCTTCAATTTCAAAGGTAACGCAAAAATCGATCTTCGGATTGCTCTTGTATTTTTTAAAACTGTAATCGCTGTAATAAAGACCGTGAAGAATGGCTTTGAATTGTTCATCGGCAGCGTCGGCGAGCAAAAGCTTTACCGTTTTATAGTGCTTTTGTTTTGCGCGAAGTCCTAAACGATAACCCGCCATGCGGAGCAAATCTAAAGAATTGAGACCGCATTCTTTGGCTGCGTTCACAAAAATGGTTTTGTGTCCGTCAATTTCGACGATATCCAAATCTTCGGAAACGCCATTACTCATTTCTTCAAGAACTTTTGCGACTTGAAGCTCGGCTTCTTCGCTTAAAACAGAAGAAAATTGGACGGCTTTTTTGACAAAGAAGAGAGCATGGGCTTCGGCAGAATCTGCCACATGTTTTGCAATTTTGAGTTTCATCATAATTTAAAAATAGAAATTTCCGGAATTTTCCGGAAATTTTCTGCATTTTCTCCGAATGGAAAAAATGAAAAAGAAACAAATTTGGAGGGAATTATTTAATGGTATCGGGAACAATCGCAGGAGTCAAACCCTTGAAAATTTCTTCGTATTTTGCGGCATCGATGCGGGAGTAAGTCGAAATAATTGTGCCGAATTGATAAAATGCCGAGTCACCTTTCACGCGCATATAAAACGGCATATCAAGAGAATTCGTTCCGGTGAGAAGAGTGTCGCCTTCGATGTGAGCTTGCAAATCGCCGTTGATATTGCGAATTGTGTAATTGTTTTCGCCCGGATTCGTTTGGAAAACTTCAAAAACCATATCGTCTTCGCCGAGCCAATGTCCGGTGAAAACCGGTTTTGCTTGTTCCGTTTCTTTGCAAGCGATGAAGCATAATGAAATAAGAGCTGAGAGGGCGAGTAGTTTTTTCATAGAAATCTCCAATGCCCTTAAAATAGAAAAATCCGATTTGGAAAAAACTATTTTTGAAAGGCTATGCGATTTTCAGTCATCATTTTGTTTTGTCTTTGCGTTTTTGCGTGGGCGGAATGGAATTCCGAAGATGTGCATCGGCTGTTTATCAAACGGGTGAATTTAAAGCCCGGCGTTTACACAGGAAAATTAGAAAGCGTGATGGATTCGGCGGGGCTTTCTGTGGTCTATGAATATCACCGCCTCCTAGGCGATATGTATCGTCCGACTGTTACGAGTGCAAACGATTTCGGTTCGCATTCGCGTTACTCGAAACATTATCTGAATTTAGCGCTTGATTTTCGCATCAACGATGTGCCGCAAAATAAGCGGGCTATTCTCGTCGAAAACATTAGAGGCAAACGCTTCTTGGTTTTATGGGAAAGTCAAGGCGGGAAAAATGAACACGTGCACGTGGAGTTCATTAGGGATTAAGAATGAAATGGCGCAGTGAAGCCTCCTTAACATTCCTAATTCCTCACTTCTAATTTAATCTGCGTTTTTACAGCAGCGGAATCCGACGAAGTTGTATTGATTTTGCGGATAGAAACTGTATTTGGTGCTAGTGCATTGGCTTTCGTTATGCGTGTCCCAGGCACCGCCGGCGACGAGGAATCGGTTCGGGGCGCTCGCGGGGGTAGCGGTCCATTCCCACAAATTGCCGTTCATATCATACATGCCGTACCAACTGCGGCAAGCTTCTTTGCGGCCGGCGCGTTTGGCGGCTTTGGAACTCGTGTTGCATTTCGATTGGCGATAAGAATTGCCGTAAGAATATTTGGTGCCGTCTTTTCCTTTGCAGGCTGCAGACCATTCGTCAAAGTAACAAAGACGTTTTCCCGCTTGTTCGCAGAGTTGCACCGCTTGATCGTGTGAAACCATATCTTTGACAATTTCGCCCGGTTTATTCGGATATTCGTAAGCATCGACGCAGATAGTTTTGCCGTTTACAGGAACGGGGTAGGCATTTGTTCCGCAGACATTATCGCTCGCCATATCGTAATGGACTTTTTGCCAAGCGGTGCGGTTTCCCGCAGAATCTTCGGCGAAATAATAAACGTCGCCGGTTTTATTATAGCTTACCGCAGCGGTGAGTTCTTGAATATTTGACGTGTCACCGATAGAATAGAATGTTTTGCATTTGTATTCATCGCATTTGACTTTGAGTTGAATCGGTTCGTAGTAACGGCCTTCGGGCGGGAGAATTGTCGCTTGCGGCGGAATGGAATCGCGGTTATTATACGCTTCAATGCTATCGGCTACGGCTTTGGCGTGCGCTTTGAGACTATCTTCTAACGCTTTCTTTTCGCGGGAGATGCTGTCTCGGATTTCGCGGGTCCGCGCTTCGATGCTATCGCGGCGAGCTTTTTCGCGGGCGAGTTCTTCGGGCGATACCGTTTTTTTATTCGCATTGGCGACGCTATCATTATACGCAGCAATGCTATCATTATAGCGGGCGAGGCTATCGGCGGCGAGGGCGACTGCTAAACTATCGTTGTAATTTTTTAAGCTATCGGCGCGGTGCTTTTCATAAGCAGCGATGCTATCGAGAGCGGCATCGCGTTCAGCTTGTAAATCGGCCTTCATACTCGAAAGTTGGCACTGCACCACGAACAATGCTGCCAAAAGAAGAATCATCAAAATGAGAAGAGTCAGATGATACTTGCGTTTTCTTTGTTGTTTGCGTTCATCGATTTTTGGTTGCATAAAAAACTCGAAAAGGTGAATTATTTTTGAGATTCGGATTCGTCAAAGAGTCCGCGCCAATGACGTTTAATTTCTTCTTCAACTTCTTTGACGCTGAGTTTGCGCCGAAGAGTTGTGCGGTAGGCGATAGAAATGTAGCCGGTTTCTTCGGAAACGACGATGACTAAGGCATCGCTTTCGGCGGCGAGCGCTTTAGCGGCGCGGTGGCGCATGCCGTAACTTGTATCTTGTTCCGTTGTAATCGCGGGGAGCGGGAGAATGCATCCGGCGGCGACAATGCTTCGGCTGTTCAAAATCACGGCTCCATCGTGAAGCGCGGAATTCGGGAAGAAAAGGGCGCGGAGAAGGCGAGAACTAATCCGAGCGTTTAAATATTCTCCGGTGTCCGCATAATTGCGAAGACCGACTCGATTTTCTAAAACGATTAACGCACCAAATTGATTCTTCGCTAAATCCTGCACCGCGGTGCCGATTTCTTCGGCAACTTGATTCAGGCCACTCTGATGAAAGAAAAGAGTCCGCAAATTCATATTCGCAACGGATTGTCCGATGCGCGTTAATGCGCCGCGAATTTCGGGCTGAAAAAGAATCACGACTGCGATAATGCCGAGGGTTGCTAAATTGCTCAACAACCAAACGACGGTGTGAAGCTCCCACCACTGTGCAAGAAACCATCCGATAAGTAAAAGACCGCCGCCGACAAACATTTGCACCGCACGTGTTCCGCGGAAAAGCAAGAACACATAATAGGCAACAATCGAAATCAAAAAGATATCGAGAATGTCGGCAAAGCGAACGTCGATAACGCCGAATAGTTTAAAGAGATGCATGGCGGAAAGCCTTCAAAAGAAGCATCGATTCAACCGCTTCTTTCACATCGTGAACGCGGATGACAGTCGTGCCAGCGAGAGCGGTAAAAATTCCCGAGACGACAGTCGGAATCAAACGGTCGCTTTTTTCTAATCCCGGCGTTTTTCCGATATAAGATTTGCGAGACATTCCATAGAGAACGGGGAATCCGGTTTCGAGGAATGCTTCGACGTTAGCGATTAAATCCAAATTGTTTTGCAAATCTTTTCCGAATCCAATTCCCGGATCGAGACAAATCGTCTTCGGGTCAACGCCTAAATCGATGAGTTTTTGTGCAGAATGCAAAAGGCTTTCGCGGACTTCTTTCACCACATCGCTGTAGGGTTTGAAATCTTGCTGCATCGTGCCAAAGTTTCCGCGCATGTGATTGAGAACGCTCGCCGCATGTGTTTCGGCGATTGTCTTTGCCATCGCGGGGTCAAATTCCAAAGCGCTGATGTCGTTGATGACATGGGCGCCGGCCTTCATGCTTTCGCGCGCCACTTCGGATTTGACGGTGTCGATTGAAATTGTAAAGTTCCGAGTCGAAAGAAGCGGGACGAGCTTTTTCACCAAGGGAACGACGCGGTCAATTTCTTCGGCAGCGGAAACGTGAGCGGCTCCCGGACGGGAACTTTCACCGCCGATGTCGATAATCGTTGCGCCTTCGTCCAAAAGTTTCTGCGCATGTTGAAACGCTGCGTCTAATGTATTGTGCGTGCCGCCGTCAAAAAAACTGTCGGGGGTAACGTTCACAATTCCCATCACCGCGGGAACAGGATTTCCCGAAATGACAGTTCCGCAGACATTCCACGCATTCGCTTGACAATTCTTCAAATAATCAGCAAAAGCCATTACGCATTTTCTCCTTTGACATTGGGGTCTGTCGGAAGCGGATTCGTTTCCGGCGGAATAGGCGCAGGACGACCCGGATCAGGAGGCGGTTCTTCGTCTTTCTTTTCTTGTTCGCGCTTCTTGCTCAATTCTTCTTGGAAGCGGTAAGTGCGGCTCTTTTTCGAGTCTTCTAATTTTTCGCCAGCGAGAACGCGATCCACTTCATCGCGATCCAAGACTTCGTATTCGACGAGGGCGTTTCCTAAAATGTCGAGCTTTTCGCGGTTTTCGATAAGAAGCTGCTTCGCTTTTTCGGCGAGGCGTTTCACCAAACTATTGATCGCTCCGTCGATTGCTTCGGCCATCTTTTCGGACATTTCCTTCGGGCGGCTGATTTCTCGGCCGAGGAAAATTTCGCCATCGTTACGGCTGTAGCAAAGAGGACCGATTTCATCATCGAAGCCCCATTCCGTCACCATTTTGCGGGCGAGTTCGGTAGCGCGGGCGATATCGTTCGACGCTCCGGTGCTTTGATGATTGAAGCAAATCATTTCTGCCAAGCGTCCCGACATAAGAATCATGATGTTTTCTTCGGCGCTTTCCTTCGAAAGAGAAACGCGATCGCTTTCCGGAAGCGACATCGTAACGCCGAGAGCGCGTCCGCGCGGAATAATCGTAATCTTATGCAGCGGATCGGAATGCGGACAAAGAAGAGTCATAAGAGCGTGACCCGCTTCGTGGAAAGCGGTGTGACGCTTTTCTTCGTCGGACATAAGAAGGGTGCGGTGTTCAGCGCCCATCGCAAGCTTATCGCGGGCTTCTTCAAAGTCTTGCTTTGTCACTTTTTTGTTGCCAAAGCGAGCGGCGAGAAGTGCTGCTTCGTTGATTAAATTTTCGAGTTCTGCGCCGGCGAGTCCCGGAGTTCCTTTAGCGATATCTTTAATGTTGACATCGCTTGCCAGAGGCATTTTACGCTTGTTCAAATGCACTTTCAAAATGGCTTCGCGACCGACTAAGTCAGGAAGTCCAACGGTGATTTGACGGTCAAAACGACCCGGACGCAAAAGCGCTTTATCCAAAACATCGGGGCGGTTCGTCGCTGCGATTAAGATCACGCCAGCATTGGCCGAGAAGCCGTCCATTTCGACGAGAAGTTGGTTCAAAGTTTGTTCGCGTTCATCGTGACCGCCGCCGAGACCTGCGCCACGTTGACGACCGACCGCATCAATTTCATCGATGAAGAGAATGCACGGGGCATTTTTCTTTCCCATTTCAAAGAGATCGCGTACGCGGGCAGCGCCCACGCCGACAAACATTTCGACAAAATCCGAGCCCGACATGCTGAAGAACGGCACACCGGCTTCGCCTGCAACAGCGCGGGCAAGTAAAGTTTTACCTGTGCCCGGAGGACCGACGAGAAGAGCGCCCTTCGGAATACGTCCGCCGAGAGCGTCGTATTTTTTCGGGTCTTTCAAGAATTGCACAATTTCTTCCAAATCCGCTTTCGCTTCATCGCAGCCGGCGACATCTTTGAAAGTCGTCTTCGTTTTGCCGCTTTCGTTCAACTGACGCGCACGGCTTTTGCCAAAGGAGAACATTCCGCCGGGACCTTTTCCGCCGCCGGTTTGACGCGCCATCATGTACCAGAAAAATCCGATGAGAAGAATGGCGGGGAGGAAGGCAAAAATGCGATCGACCCAACTCGTCGTTTCGTGAAGAACTCGAATTTTTAAATGTTTACTTTCTTCCCAACCATCGATTTGTTCATTGGTGAGCGAAAGAACGTGGCTCGTAAAGAGAACTGTATTTGCCGGCGTGGAACTGCTGCGGGCAAAACGCGAAAGGAAACTGCGTTTACTTTGTTCTTGCGCAATTTCATCTTCGTTCATCGCTCGCGAGCCTTCAATCGCAATGCCGTCACGAGTTTGTTGCAATTTTAGACTTTTGATCTCGCTTGTCGGATCATTCATCATCGCCAAAAATTCTGTGCGGGTTAAGTCTTTAGCTTCTTCGCCATCGTAAAGGCGCATAAAGAACAAAACCATCAAAAGCATCGTTGCAATCAGAAAAAAGTTCCGATTGTGAAACGCAGAAGGAGTCTTAGACTTATTACTCATTTCAATCCTTTAAATATGCAACGCAAAAATACAAATTGCGGGCGACGAAAACTTTTATTCGCCGAGTTTTACAATGCTTTCACCGCTTAAAATACAAGGAATTGCGTCGCGGACAAATTCGGGAATCCCGAGTTCTGCCATGTATTTGACGAGTTTTCTCGGCGGACGATTTTTAAGAATAATGATATCGCCGTCTTTTTTCGGGCGGCTTCCGAACGGAAATGGTGCGATTTCTTTTTTCGGATTTTGGCAAAACCAAAAAATGCCGCGGGATTTTTCAAAGAGAAAATTTCCATCGCGCGAAATTAAATTCGAAGAAAAAGAAAGAGAAGCGGGAAAGTCAAATCCGCGGGCAGTTAACCAAATGCGGAAAATTTCGGCAGCGCCTGCGGGACTTTTGTGGGAAAGTTTTTCCCAAGCGCAATAATGACTCGCGAGATTTTTTTCAAATGGCGAAAAACGGCCAAAGTTTTTTTGAAAGAATGAATGGAGAAATCGTCGCATCGGCTTCTCGAAGAATTTTCGCGTAAAGATTCGAAGCGAGATGACTTACCCGAGAAAGCTGAAGCATATCGGGTTTTAGCGCAGGAATTAGTGCGTTTCGCAAAAAATTTCGTGCAAAAGAAATGTCGGCATTCGTTTCATCCGTTACAAAATCGAGATGATTTTTTTTCGCATAAATTTCTAATTCCGATTTGGAAATTTGCAAAAAAGGACGAATCACATAATCGTCGCGAATGCGGGAAATGCCGCGAAGACCTTTCCAAGAAGAACCGCGCAAAATTCGCATTAAAACGGTTTCGGCTTGATCGTTTGCGTGATGCGCAGTAAAAATGGCGTCGGCGCGGACGCTGGAAAGTTCTGCAATTTCATGCAACTCTTGATAGCGGGCGAGTCGCGCATTTTCTTCGACAGAACCGTTTTCGGTTAACGCCTTTCCGTCTAAGTAACGGATGAAAAATGGAACGTGAAATTTATCCGCAAAATTTTTGACAAATTCCGCATCGCGGTCTGCTGATTTTCGAAGCCCATGATGAATGTGAGCGATGGCTAATTTTTTAATTCCAAAATTTTTTTGATTTGTGATAAAGTAATGTGCTAAGCAGATAGAATCCAGTCCGCCTGAAACCGCTAATAAAACATGTTCGAATTTATATTCTGCGATATTTTTTAAAATATCTGAATTCAATTTAAAGCCTTACTTTGCTAAAATGTTGGAATAAAAATTTTTGAAATCATCGTATAAAACGTATGGCTTTTCGGGGCAAAATTTGTGCTTTAATTTGTCGCATTCGATGGGTAAATTTTGCTCGATTTCGTTATGCAAAAGTTTTACTAAAATAGGGGAATCTTTTTGATTTGATTGATAAAAAATAAATTGAAAGTTGGCTGCCATCGGGCTAATTTCGTAGTCTTTCCACACAAGGTGCAAATTTTCCATATCAGAAGTTTTCACATTTGCATTTTCTAATTGCAAAAGAGCTGCAAAGGGCAAAATAACGGTATCGTGTCCAAATCGCAAAGTGACTTTTACATGGTCTTTATTTTTTTTAGAATCATTGAGAATCAAATCGGCTTTTGTTAAAATATCTTGTAAAAGAGGTTTTGCGTTTTCTAAGCCTTTCGCATTTGAAAGCGGGCTACTTGCAAGAGTATTATACCACCAAGCATTTTGAGCTTTCCATTTGGCAAAAAGTTCATCGTATGTCCACAAATCATATAATTCGGTTTGTATTTCGGGGACATTTTGCAGGCTATTTGTAATTTCAAAAAGTTTTGAATAAAAATTTCCCGCATCAAGATTTTCTTGGACATAAAGGGAATCTTTAAAAATCAAATGGATTAAACGGCTGGGGTTTACGTGGCTGTAAAGCTTTTCATTTTCTTGTTGCCAAGACTGCGTGTTAGTTTCGTTAATGATTTTTGAAAATTCGAGTGGACATATAAAACGCATTAAATATTTGCTTGATTCTTGATGAATTTTAATCTTTGGTTTTTGTGCGCGCAATTCTTCTAAAAAAGATGCCATACTTAAAACGCAGCGAATGGATGTGCTCGAATAGGCTTCGATTTGTGCGCTATCTTTGAAAATTTCGGGGAAATTTTTAATCATGCGTTTTGCAATTTCTTGGTGCTGCTTGACTCCAAGTTGCGTTAAATCGCCCGCACGATTCGCTGCATATTCATAAAATGATTTGATGCGTTTGAATAAAGATTTTCCTAATTCGCTCAGTTGATTTAAAGAATCGGCTTTCGCCAATGTCTTGTATAAATAAATGTAATCGTCTGCGCTATAATGAAATCGGCTGCCGTGACGACCGTAATGGCTTATATAAAAAGGCTTGTAGCCTTTGGGTGCTTTTGTGTATTTTACATTTGGAGTGGGGTAGGCATAGTAAGTGCTTCCCAGTTTATGCAGTTCATCTAAATTTTCTAAATGATTTTCTGCAAAACTCAAAGTGCATAAAGCACACAAAAATAAGGCTACAAGTTTCATCATTTTAGCGTTTGCGTTTTAGCATTTGGCGGAAATACGAATGGAAGCTTTTTCTTTCCTCTGCCGCTTTCTTATAAAGTATGGAGTTTTCTTGCATGGAAGCTGCAATCGTTTTCGCAAGCATTTCTTGTAAGCAAGGAGTTGCTTCGTCGTAATTCATTGTCATCTTGAAGACATCATCGTAATCGCCATAAAGGTCTTCCTGTTCCTTGCAAGTTTCCTTGGTTAGCGATTTTTCTGTTACAGTTAAATTGCAGGTCTTATTTTCATTAGTTACATTGATTGAAGAAGAGGTTTCTTCAGTTGAGATAAGTGTGATATTCATAGAAACAGAAACGGTATCCGCCAACAAGTTTAATTTAAATGAATTCGCCGAAGTCACAGAGGCATTTTCCGAATCAAATCCATATCGATTGGTGTATTGATTTGGAACTTGACCTTTTAGCATGGCGCTTTCTAAATAACCGATGGTCATATCGATTAGAAAAGGGTTTTTGATTAAACTTGAAAAATCCTCAAACGGAGTTCCATATTGGTATAAAGTATCTTGAGTATAAATGAATTTTACATCAGCAATTAAACTAATACTCCGTTGTTCTCCTTCTTCATATTGGAATGGTTCCATTTTCCATTACCCAAAAATAGTGGCATTATTTCCAGTCATTACAGAATAGGAGTAATCATGATAATCTTCTAAATCACCGCCTTCAAAGGAGGTACATAAAGTGTCTTTGTAAATCAAGTAGAAATATTTTGGGAAAATGTAGTCTTTATAGTCTTCGCCTCTGGCGGTCAAGGTATCATCGTACCAGATCATCGTCCCGTCATCTTCATCGCGGTAGCAGAACGGTTCAAAAGTTTGGTAATAGGGGTAGCCGTCTTCTTCGCCCCAAGCGACGATGGGAATTTTTAATTCCAATGAATTATCGCCGGCTTTTCGACCGCCATTGTCATCGGAAGCAGAAGATGAATTATCGCAGGCGATTAAACCGAAAGCGATGAATGCGATGAGTAAAAGTTGTTTTTTCATTTTTTCTCCTATGGGTTTTATTTTTCACATTTTTTAAAGAAGCAGCTGCGCGCTCCTGTGTGGCAAGCGACTTGCGGACCGTGCATGCGCACTTTAAAAAGGAGAGCGTCCGAATCGCAATCTGCTGCCCATTCGACAACGGTCATCACGTTTCCGCTCGTGTCGCCTTTGTGCCAATATTCTTTGCGGCTCCGGCTCCAGAAAACCATTTCGCCACATTCGACGGTGCGGCGAAGCGCTTCTTGATTCATCCAAGCAAGCATTAAAACATCGTGCTTGTCGGCGTCTTGAACAATTGCGGGCGCAAGCATTTCGTCGCCAAATTTGACTTCGAATTTTACTTCGCTTAAAATTTCTTCAAAATTCATAAAAATCCTTTTTGAAAAAAATGGTTAAAATGGTGAGAAATTAAAAATCTGCGCGCGATTAACGGCGCCGGTATCGGAAATTTCAATAATCGGATGCTTGATGATGTAATCAAAATTTTGAGAAATGAAATTGCCGTGTGCCGAATCGTTCTCGCATGCAGACGAACTATTATCGCAGGCGGTGAAGAGGGCAAAGGTGAGTGCGAAAATGGCGAAGATGCCATTCCATTGATTTTTCATGTTTCCTCCATACGGATTGTTTTAGGTTCGGATTTGTCCGTCGCCGAGCAAAATCCATTTGTAAGTGCAAAGGCTTTCGACGCCCATCGGACCGCGAGCGTGAATTTTATCGGTAGAAATTCCCACTTCTGCACCGAGCCCGTAAACGCCACCGTCGGCAAGACGCGTACTTGCGTTCACCATAACGCTTGACGAATCCACATTGTTCAAAAAATAAGTTTGCGCTTGTGGATCATTTGCGACAATCGCTTCGGTGTGTCGGCTGGAATATTTTTCGATGTGTTCGCAGGCAGCTTGAACGCCGTCCACAATTTTTACGCTGCATTTTAAAGCGAGATATTCGTGATGATAATTGCTTGCGTCGCCGATATCTTGAATGCCCGAAATGCGAAGAGCGGTTTCTTTATCGCCGAACATTTCCACATTTTTTTGACGAAGCGGAGCGAGAATTTTTTCAATCGATTCGTCCGAAAGATTTTTGTCGAGAAGCAAAGTTTCCATGGTATTGCAAGTGCCGCAGCGCTGCGTTTTTGCGTTCTCCACAATTTTTGTTGCCATCGCAATGTCGGCGGATTTGTCCACGTAAACGTGGCAGATTCCGTTGAAATGTTTGATGACGGGAATAGAACTTTGTTCGACGACTGCGCGGATTAAATTTTCTCCGCCGCGAGGAATGACCAAATCCAAATAATCCCGCTGCTTGAGAAGAGCGGTGACGACAGCATGATCGGTTTCTTCGACCAACTGCACCGCGTCAGCGTCCACGCCACAAGATGCGATTGCACTGCGGAAAATTTTAGCGAGAATTTTTGACGAATGAATGGATTCTTTTCCGCCGCGTAAAACGACTGCATTGCCTGATTTAAAACAGAGCGCAGCACCGTCGATCGTTACATTCGGGCGACTTTCGTAGATAAAGAAAACGCAGCCGAGCGGAACCGAAACGCGGGAAATGGCAACGCCGTTTTCGAGCTTTCGCGATTCCAAAACGCGGTTCAGCGGATCGGGGAAAGAGGCGATTTCTTCGACGCCTTTCGCCATCGCTAAAATGCGGTCATGGTTCAACGTCAAACGATCTAGTTTCGCTGCCGAAAGAGTCGCTTTGTTATTTTCGATGTCCAAGGAATTTGCTTGGAGAATTTCTGCTTCGGAGGCGCGGAGCGCTTTGGCGACTTGCTGCAAAGCATGATTACGAACATCGGCAGAAAGAGTGCGAATTTTTGCAGAAGCGACGCGGGCTTTTTTCGCTAGCGTTTCTGCGTAAGTTTGAATTTCGTCAAAAGTCATAAGATAATTACAATATAATTAGAATTGAAAACTGAAAAGAAATCCGCTGAAAATGAACTCGCATTTTTGGTGCAAAATTTCATTTTACCACGTGACTCCGGCGCTTCCGCTCATACGGTAACCTTCATAATCACCGGTATAAAAACTCTGCGAAAAATTTGCCCACAGCCATTCAGTCGGTTGCATTTTAATGCCGAAGCCGAATTCGCGGTAACGAATCGTGGTTTCTTTTGCGAGAAAATCGCGGTCCGTGCGATCGTATGGCGTGTGAATGTCGTAAACATTACTGCCGAATGCAGAATCTTTCGCCACATTTGATGCGAAGAAAGAAACTTCAATCGCTTGATAAGCGGCTTTGACTTCGGTGAAAAATTCCCGCGAATTCGGACCGAGTTCTGAACCGAAACATTGCCCGTAATGCGTGTAAGTGTAACCGGCGCCTTTGTGATGCGTATAAACCCACGGTTCAATCCAAGTAAATTCCGAATTATACGAAACGAGAAGGGGACCGATTTTGCGGTTATCGGTCGCGATGCCAACGCTTGCCGCCCATTTATTTCCCCACCAAGAATCATCGAACATCGTCGTCACTTTTTTCATATCGTCCCAAAGCATTTCGGCGTAAAATTCCCACTTCGGAATTGTCTTCACGCTGACATCAAAACTGAGTCCGGTATTTTCTAAATCGCCGGTGTAATGTTGCGCAAAAATATACGGCACAAAAGGTGCGGCGTAAAGCCATTGAAAACTGCGATTTGTACTGTCGGCATCTTCATTCGGATTTGAACCGGCGCGTTCCACGGTAGAACCGTAAATCAAAGTTTCGCTAATGCCAAAGTCAATGTTTGCAGGGAGAGAAAGATTTAAACGATGCGCATGAAAATATTTGTCTTTGTGTTTATCGTGATAAAGTTTTCCAGCGTATTGCGTATAAGTTAACGGTCCAATCGTAAATTCGTAACCGAGATAAGGCGTCGGCGCGGGGAGCGAAATGTGATCGGTCGTATCCATCCAAGGACGATAATGCGTTAAGTCGCCTTTAAGAGTTAATTTATTGCGGCGGGCAGGTCCCCATTCGAGATAATCAACGCCGCCCATAATGCGTCCGACATTTCCAATTTTATATTCGGTCGTCGCTGTAAAATAATCCCAAGTCCTCGAATTATCGCTTTGCACATTAAACGGAATTCCGTTGTACGGATTGTATCCGGGATCGGTATAAGTCCGCGAAGTTTTATCGCTTGTGACACGAGCTTTCGCGCGGAAACTCAAATTTTGCATAATTTTTCCGTTGACATAAAGCTCGACAAACAAACTGTTTTCTTTATGCTTGTCATCTTGTTCTGTATTGTCAAATCGCGAAACCGAAAGCGAATCGCCGAGTGTTCCG
>SAMEA104315433__coassemble_407_pt1 | contig 20924 bp, 22 predicted proteins | sample SAMEA104315433__metabat2_low_PE_037 | metagenome-assembled genome bin SAMEA104315433 (sample SAMEA104315433) | gut metagenome | biome: Monkey gut; feature: monkey-associated habitat; material: faeces | place: China | collected 2013 | reverse complement strand
GCGATCAATTCTCGCCGAAAAATTCCCGAATGGCTCAGCGGAAGAAAGCCCGTTTCTGCGACATCGATGCGCATCATGATGCTTTTATTCTTTTTAGCGGTGGGTTATGTGGCAGCTTCTGCGGGAAGCATAGAGCCTTCATTTTCCAATAAAAATATCATCGCCGCATTTATCTGCGTGTTAAATTTTTTCCTCGGATTTTTTCTCAACCAAACTTTATTCGTTCCCAAATTTTTCTTTAAGCGAAAATTTGTCCTTTTCGCCTTTGTCAATGTTTTATTTCTCGTAGAATCTTCTCTCGTTCAAGATTTATTCATCCTTTGGGTAAGCGGATCTTGGGGACCTTTACTCGGTTCTTTTTACAGAATCGATTCGGTTGGTCGCGCTTTATTTTTGTTCTTAATTTTCTTCATCATCACATTAATCGTTTGCACATTTAATGTGCTCTTCCGCTTAGGTGGTTTACATGCGCAAGAAGTATTCCAAAAACGCATCCAAGAAAATTTTTATTTGCAAGCAGACCTCGCATTCTTAAAGCAACAGCTTTCGTCGCACTTTCTTTTTAACACATTAAACAACATCACCGCTCTCGTTGATATCGATCCGAAACTTGCGCAAAAATCGATGATTCGCCTTTCTTCGGTTCTGCGGCAAATGTTACACGAATCCAAAGAAGAGAACGTTTCTCTTGAAACCGAACTTGACATTTTGCAAAAATATTGCGAATTAGAAAAATTGCGATTTGGTCCAAATATGCAATTCTCATTTACAACCGATGTGAAAGATCCCAAGAAACAAGTAGCGCCACTTTTAATGATGCCGCTGATTGAAAATGCGATTAAATATGGCATGCATCCCTCTGCGCCCTGCCGCATTGAAATTGCGATTTTTGAACAAAACGATGTTTTAAAATGTCACGTGGAAAATACCATCGCCCCGAAGACGGCCTCGACTCAAGTGAAAAGTGGAATCGGACTTTCCAATCTCAAGCGCCGCCTCGAAGTTTGTTATCCCGGCAAATACCTTTACAAAGCGGATAATTCGGCGGGCATTTACACGGCGGATTTACACATTGAACTCAATGGCTTTCAAACGCCAAGTGTAAAAGACTTTTCAATTTATAAAAATTAAAGCCGTCAATTCCTGAAAAATTTCCAAACAAAAAATACCCGAGCTTTTGGCTCGGGCATTTTTAGAATCACTTCTCTTCGTTAAGCAGAAGCCTTCACCTGGTTCACGACGGCAGCAAATGCTTCCGGATCGCTCACAGCGAGGTCAGCGAGAACCTTACGGTTGATGCTGATGTTCGCCTTGGACAACAGATGGATGAATTGGCTGTAGCTTAAATCAAATTCACGCACAGCTGCGTTCAAGCGGGTGATCCACAAAGTGCGGAATGCGCCCTTCTTGTCGCGACGGTGAGCGTATGCATATTGACCAGCATGAGCAACAGCGTCTTTCGCAAGACGAATGTTCGACTTACGACGGCCGTAGAAGCCCTTTGCAGCTTTGAGAATGTTCTTGCGGCGTGCGCGAGAAGGAACTCTAGTCTTAGAACGTGGCATTCTTACTTACTCCTTATGCTTTGACAAGCAGACGCTTGACTCTGTATTCATCGGATTTCTTGACGGTTCCGGCTTTACGCAAATTGCGCTTACGCTTTGTCGTCATCTTGGTAAGAATGTGGCGAAGACCAGCGCGTTTGAACTTCACGTGGCCGCTGCCGGTCACGCGGAAGCGCTTCTTAGCACCACCGTGGGTTTTCATCTTAGGCATTGTTTACCTCTTCGGTTTGTTGTGTAGCCTCACCTGCTGCCTTTGGCTCGGTTGCGGGCTTTTGCGGTGCAGCCTTAGGAGCTACTCCGCGACGTGGACCGTAGATGTAGAGAAGAGTATTCCCTTCCATCCGCGAATCCGTTTCCAATTCGCCGACATCTGCCAAATCTTCTTTGGCGCGTTCCATCAGTCGGCGGCCGTAGTCCATGTGCGCCATTTCGCGTCCACGGAACTGCATAATCAAACGAACTTTCATGCCATCTTCGAGGAAGCCGCGAATTTGCTTGATACGATACAAGTAATCGTTTTCTGCGGTCTTCGGATGCATTTTAATTTCTTTCAGCTTGACCACATGCTGCTTTGCTTTTGCAGCCTTTGCTTTCTTCGCTTGTTCGAACTTGTATTTGCTGTAATTGATAATACGGCAAACTGGCGGTTTCGCATTCGGCGAGACTTCCACCAGATCCAGTCCGGCGTTCTTTGCCATCTGCAAAGCTTTGCGCGTATCAATGACTTCTTGGGTTCCGTCTTCTTTGATTACGCGAACCGGAGAAATGTGAATGGCTTCGTTGATACGGGTGCCGTCAGCAGGACGGTTCGGCATTTGCCTCAGACGCGGATTAGGAAACAAGTTCTACTACCTCATGAAAATGGTTGAATTTGTCCGAAAATTTAGCAAAGATATGGAAAAAGTTCAACTTTTTCTTCTCTTCCCCTTTGGAATTTACCGTTTTTTTTGTATAATTGTGTTCGCTGCGGCGGTAGCTCAATGGTAGAGCTTTAGCCTTCCAAGCTAATGGTTGCCGGTTCGATCCCGGTCCGCCGCTCGAAAAAGCCCTCGGAAATTCTCCGCGGGCTTTTTTATTTTCCCTTTTCATTTTGCAGCGCTTTGCGCCCGTTAATTCCGAATCATCGGTTTTTCGGTTTTTACCACCGTAAACGATTCCAAGACTCCCGATTTCCAAACAAAGAAAACGGCGAGGAAAAATAAAAGCACCAAAAGAATTGTGCCGAAATTTGATTTCTGCGGTTCAAGTCCGCGAATGCGAGCGGTTTGCACTTTATTTTTGAATCGAGAATCGACAGCGTCGATCGTCACATAATCGCCGATGATAGGCTCGCGCGGAATACGCCCAAAGGCGCTTTTTGTAACGCCATAAGTTTTGTGAGTTGCCTCGGAATAAATCGTCCCCGTATGATTTGACGCATTCCAAGATGAAATTTTACCGATATCGACAACCATAAATGTCCTCCGTACTTTTTTACAATATACAAAAGCATTTTTGTGGGCATTTTATTCTCGGGAAAAAGCACAAAAAAAGCGGCCTTCGAAAAGACCGCTTTTTGCTTGGAAATGTTTCCGAAAATTAGATCGTATCCATTCTTTCGACGTCTTTTTCGTAATCGACGCCAGCGATGTCAAAGCCATTTGTCGCGAGGAAGTCGTGACGATAACCTTGAAGGTCGCCGAGTTCTGCGATGTTATTTTCGTTGACAATCGCCATATATTTTGCGACTTCTTCTTGCACCTTCGGATCCAATTCGAGTTCGTCGATGCGGATGCGCTTTTCGTCATCGGTCGGCACCGCTTTACCCGTGTAAAGGCGTTCTGCAAACAAACGTTCCATCTGTTCGATGCAACCTTCGTGAGTGCCGTTTCTCTTCATAATTTTGAAGAGAATGGAGATGTAAAGCGGAATCAGAGGAATCACCGCCGAAGAACGGGTGACAAGGCCTTTGTTCACCGAAATGTAAGCTTCGCCGTTCAAAGACTTCTTGAGAGAAGCGTCAATTTCGCGGGCAGTGCGTTCGATATCTTTCTTCGCAGCTCCGATCGTACCGTCGCGGTAAATAGCATGCGTATAAGTCGGTCCAATGTAAGAGTAAGCAACCGTCTTCACGCCTTCGGCGAGAACGCCCGCTTCCGAAAGTTGTTGAATCCAACGTGCCCAGTCTTCGCCGCCCATGACTTTTACCGTCTGACGCTTTTCTTCTTCATTTGCCACTTCTGCGGTAATAATTGAGAACTTTCCGGTCACCACGTCCATCGTTGCGCCCGAGAACGTTTTCGTTAACGGCTTCAAAACGCTGCGGTATTTTTCGCCCGTCACCGGATCCACGCGGACAGCACTTGCCACACTGTAAATCACGAGGTCAATTTTTCCGAATTGCTTCGAAGCTTCGATAACTTGTTTCCGCATTTCGTCGGAGAATGCGTCACCATTAAATGTGACGCAGCCAAGACCCTTTGCCTTTGCAGCACGGTCAAATGCCATGTTGTTGTACCAGCCCGGGGTTCCGCTCTTCGATTCTGTGCCTTCTTTTTCGAAGGAAACGCCAATCGTATTTGCGCCGCATTCAAAAGCTGCAGCAATACGACTTGCAAGACCATAACCGGTGGAGCAACCGAGAACGAGGACGTTCTTCGGAGCACTCGGAAGTTTGCCGCGTTCTGCCGCCTTCTTTTCGACATAAGCGATTTGGTTTTCCACTTCTTTCGCACAGCCAATCGGATGAGCGTTAATGCACATGTTGCTGCGGATGAGAGGCTTGATAATCATAAGGTTGCTCCTTGTTAATCCTTAAACTTTTTGATGATAACGACGCCGTTGTGCCCGCCGAATCCAAGAGATGCGGACGCTGCACAATCGATGTTTCCAGCAATTCCCACATTCGGCGTATAATCCAAATCGCATTCCGGATCTGGATTTTCCAAATTGATTGTTGCAGGGTAGAATGAATTGGTAATGGCGAGAGTCGTGATAATCGCTTCAATTGCGCCAGCAGCACCGACGCAGTGACCCGTCATACTCTTCGTACTCGAAATTTTGATTTTCTTTGCGTGATCGCCGAGCGCAATTTTAAGCATTGCGGTTTCGGTCAAATCATTCAAATGCGTCGATGTACCATGCGCATTGTAATACTGAATTTCTTCGGGCTGAATTCCCGCATCTTGGATGGCGCGAGTTAATGCTTTCGCACAAGTTTCTCCACCCGGACGCGGACTCGTAATGTGATACGCATCCGCAGATGCACCGTAGCCGGCGAGTTCTGCATAAATGCGAGCACCGCGAGCCTTTGCGTGTTCCAATTCTTCGAGAACTAAAATGCCTCCGCCTTCGCCCATCACAAAACCGGAGCGGTCTTTATCAAATGGGCGCGAAGCTTTTTCTGGTGCGTCGTTGAATTTATCGGTAAGCGCATGCATTCCCGCAAAACTCTTGATGGAGAATTCGGTAATGCCACTTTCCGAACCACCCGCAAGACAAACATCTAAACGTCCAGAACGAATTGTGTCAAAAGCAAGGCCAATCGCATCGGTTCCCGAAGCGCAAGCGGTCGCAATCGTCCACGCGCAGCCGGTAATGCCAAGCGCAATTGAAACATTTGCGCCCGCTTCGTTTGCGATTAATTCGGGCATCGCAAGCGGCGATGCACGACGCTTTCCGCATTCGATGTACTTGGCATACGAGGCGTCAAAGACATCCATTCCGCTGAGGCCGTTTCCGGCAACGATTCCCGTTTTTTCGGCAGCGAGATCTTCTTTCGAAAGCTTTGCGTCGGCAACAGCTTCATTGGCTGCAGCGAGCAAAAACTGCGTAAACCGAGACATGCGGCGCGCTTCTTTCGGATCAATCCCGTGTTCTTCGGGCTTAAAATCCTTGATTTCTGCCGCAATTTTCACCGGGCAATTACTTGCATCAAAAAGCGTAATCGGAGCGACTCCGCTTTTTCCTTGTTGAATGGCCTTCCACAGCGAAGGAACCGTTTTTCCAATCGGAGAAACTGTGCCCATTCCCGTGATTACAACGCGTCTTTTGCTCATTTAATTCGCCTTGTCTTTCGGTTGTTCCTGCTTGTCTTTTTCACGAATCGCCACCCGCCGGATTTTTCCGCTGATGGTTTTCGGAAGTTCTGTGACAAAGTCAATGATACGCGGGCTCTTGTAAGATGCCGCCACTTTCTTTGTGAACAGTTGAATGTCCTTTGCGAGTTCCTTGGATGCGGTATAACCGCTCTGCAGAACGATTGTCGCCTTAATCGCTTGTCCGCGCGAAGCGTCTTCGACGCCCGTCACCGCGACTTCCAAAACCGCCGGGTGCTTCAAAAGAACTTCTTCGACTTCAAACGGACTGATGCGATAGCCGGAACTTTTAATCAAATCGTCCGTGCGCCCGACAAACCAGCAATAACCGTTCTGGTCGCGCCATGCGGTATCGCCCGTATGATACACGCCGCCTTCGAAAACTTTCTGCGTGCGTTCTTCGTCGCGGTAATAACCGCCGAACATGCCGAACGGTTTTCCGCCATCGATGCGAATAATGATTTCACCGACTTCTTCTGCTTTACACGGCTTTCCTTCGGTATCCACGATATCGATGCGATAACCCGGAGACGGCATTCCCATCGAGCCCGAACGCGGATCTTTCCACGGATAATTTCCCATGGTGAGAGTGAGTTCCGTTTGACCGTAACCTTCGTACAATTTGATGCCGGTTTTCGCAAGCCAGCGATCGTAAATATCCGTGTTGAGAGCTTCGCCAGCAGTCACGCAATATTTGAGACTCGACAAATCATACTTCGCAGGATCATGCTGCAAAAGATAACGATAAACCGTCGGCGGAGCGCAGAATGTCGTGATTTTATATTCGGACATTTTTTCCAAAAGTTTGCCCGGAATAAAAGTGTTCATATCATAAGTGAACACAGCGCTTCCCGCGATCCATTGCCCGTAAATTTTTCCCCAGAGAGCTTTTGCCCAACCGGTTTCTGCAACGGTTAAATGACGCCCGTCATCGACGACATTTTGCCAATACTTCGCTGTCACAATGTGGCCAAGCGGATACGTAAATGTATGCGCCACCATTTTCGGATTGCTCGAAGTTCCGCTCGTAAAATAGATGACCATAATGTCATCATTTTTAATGGCGTCTTCGCCTGTCGGGCGTTCAAATTTCGAAGAGCAAATTTCGTAATCATCATAGAAAGAAATCCAACCCTGACGCGGTTGACCAATAGCGACAAGGCTTTCGAGCGAAGGCGCTTTTTCTTTGGCAACTTCGATTTCTTTTTGCAAATTCGGATCATCGTATGCGACGACCATTTTAATTTCTGCCGCATTAAAGCGATATTCCAAATCCGCAGAAGTTAACATATTCGTTGCCGGCACAGCGATAGCGCCGATGCGATGCAAAGCCAAAAGGAAGAACCAGAATTCATAACGGCGGCGGAGCATTAACTGCACCCGATCCCCTTTCCGGATTCCGTGCTGCTTTAAGAAATTCGCAGTCCGCTTTGACGCAAGCGATAAATCCTTGAACGTAAAAATATGACGTTCATCATTATCATCGCACCAAACGAGAGCTTCTTTTTTGGGGCAAGTCTGCGCATAGTCGTCAACGACATCAAACGCAAAGTTAAAGTTTTCAGGAACGTGAATTTTGAAGTTCTCGTATAAATCTTCGTAAGAACTATATTCCACGCGATCGATAAATTTGAGAAGTTGATTCATAAAAACCCAGTAAAATTAAAGGATCAAAGATCTCTGTAAAAGATTTTTTCGCGTTTCGAAAGTGCATAGCGCACCAAATTCAAGATGCGTTTTTCACCGATGGAAGTAAAGTCCACATGGTGAATCGTAAGGCGCGGCGTTCCCAGCGGCGCTTGAATCGTAAGGCACGCAGACGTTTGCGCAATTCCCAAAGAAATATCCGGAAGACCTGCAAAGCTAATTCCCATCGAAAGGAATTTTTCTACCGGCTTTTCTTCCGCTTTCTTTTCCGTCGATTCGTCGGCATCTTCATGGACCGACACAATCAAATCGCGCTTTTTATAAATCGTCGTGCGATCTTCGTAAGTCTTAAATTTTTCAAGAATTTGATCTTTCAAATAATTGTTATCATACCACGCCGGCGGGACGTAACCAATCGGCAATTCTTCTTGGCCGAGCGCATACCAAAGCGCAATAGAACGATCGAGAAGAGTCTGCGATTCTTCTTTCGAAAGTCCCGCAAATTCGGCGACATTGCTCGAAAGCATCAAAGCGCTTTTACCAAACACCGAGCGTTCTTTGCTCAAGTTTGCAGCATGACGCGCACCGTGCAACAAAAGTTCGTGGCCGTCTGCTTTTAATTTGGCAACCGCTGCGCAAAAATTTTCGCGTTCTTCTTCGGGGGCAGCTCCCACAGCGGGCACAACCGCAACCGAAATCGGGGAACCAGCAGTGCTTGAAATCTGATCGATTTGCACTAGAGCTTTTTCAAAGTTCCGAATGTTGAAATCGTGGTAGCAAAGAATAAATCTTTTGCCTTTAAAATTTTCTGCCTCAGCTGCAGAAATGTCGGCGATATCTTTGTTCAGTTCCATTCAAATTCTCCTTTTTGCGGTAAAATAGAAAAAGCTGCAAAAAAGCGCCTTCAAAATAAAAACACATTCCACTTGCAAAAGCGTTTCCCGTCCCTTTTTCAAAAACGGCGGGATTATTTTCGCCGATTTCGCAAGCCGCATTTCCAAAGAACAGATGTAATTAACGAAGGATTTAATTAACGGGGATTTAGTAAAGGTCTGAAAAAATTAGGCAATCCCTAAAAATAGCCTAGAGGGCTTTATTCCGGAATTTTACTACAGTTTTCCCCGTATTTTCTTATTTCCGCTGGCTATTTTTATCCTGGTTTCTGGAAGCTTCCGTCGGGGATTGTTGTGCCGCGCGAGAGCGGTGAACTTTCCGGCGTGCAGCGCCTCAAGAAGGTGACGGGCGCGAACGTGACGGCTGGCCTTGCCATTTACGGGCATGTCGCGCAGAACGAGCGCGAGAAAGCCCAGAAAGAAGTCGACAAGTGGGTGAAATAGTTTTCCCGGATATGCCCGCTTGGAATCTTAAAAAACTCCCGGACCAGGGCGGCTCGGGAGTTGAAAGTTAATTAAATGTCAACAAAATCTTATTACTCTTCACAGGGTATTTGCCTAGTCAATGTAATTATGAATTGGTTGAAAACTAGAGGATCCATAATTTCATTGATCATGCTTACGGATGCATTTCCACCTAATCCATTTATCATAAGAGTTTGTAATTTAAGCTCCATACCTTCTGCAGGATCATGGTTGGCGTTGGACATTGCGTTTTCAATTCCAACACCATAGGTTTTATTCCAAATGTCTGCGGTGTTGGGTGGGGCAACTCCTAAAACGGAGAAAATAGAATAAAACGCTTTTAAGCCGTCTTCTGCAGTTCTACACTTAGGACCTTTACAGTCTACTCGAGCCTCATACACGTATAAATATTCTTCACCGTTGTATTCGCCGACAACGATTGTGTTTATGGCGATTGCTTTTATTTTCGCGGTGTCGCCGTTCCGCGCTTTTGATTGGTGTCAAAAAATCAGCCCGGTCCGAACGATTGTTTCCTTTGCGCTATTTGCGTTTGCCGTGTTGGCGCTATTTACACAAACGTATAATCCGTTCCTGTATTTCCAGTTTTAAGGAATGTAGAATTTTTTTTATTTGATTTTTTGTAGTTTTGGATAGGCTCTGGCGGCGGAATTCTGCTTGCAAGCCTTATTTGAATTGAAAAGCCGATATTTGTTACATCCCCAATGAAATTTGGGTGCTCATGTGGCAAAGTCGGCTTTTTGCGTTTATAGATGTAAGAATGAATGAAGAGGCTGATTGCATGAAAAAACTTGTATTGAATCCGCTTGCAGACTCAGGTGTCGAAGAGATGATTCGAGTTGTCCGTGGAAAGCAGGTTCTACTTGACCGCGATTTGGCAATGCTTTATGGGGTGGAAACGAAGCGTATCAATGAACAGGTAAAGCGTAATATCGAAAGATTTCCAGAGGAATTCTGTTTTCAATTGAATTTGGAGGAGGCTTCTTGTTCTTCAAAGTCGCAAAATGCGACTTTGAACGCTAGTGGTAATAAACGCGGCTTTAACGTGAAAAAATTACCTTATGCCTTTACAGAACAAGGGGTTGCTATGCTTTCGGCTGTGCTGCACAGCGAAAAAGCCATAAAAGTTAGTATCGGCATTATGAAGGCTTTCGTTGCCATGCGCCATTTTATGATGCAAAATGGTGGTTTTGTCAATCGTCTTTCTAATGTAGAAGCAAAAATTATAGAGCAAGATAAACAGATTCTTGCACAAAATGAGAAAATACTTGAACATGATCGTAGATTGGACGCAGTTTTTGAAGCGATGGATAGGGGAGAATTGCAGTCAAAGGGCTTGTTTTACAATAATCAGGTTTTTGATGCCTATGTGTTCGTGTGTGGCTTGATTAGGCAGGCCAAAAAGAGGATTGTCCTAGTCGATAGATATGTGGACGAGAAAACTTTGGCAATGATGCTTAAACGAGAAAAAGGCGTTTCTGTAACTATTTATACTTATGATAAAAGTAAAGTTTTTGAGGTTGATTTGTCGGTGTATAATGCTCAGTATGCTGAATGTCCTATAGAGATTTTACCCAGTTATGGAATGCATGGTCGATTTTTGTTTATCGATGATACTGCATATCATTTTGGAGCTTCGCTCAAGGACTTGGGTTCTAATACCTTCTTTTTTAGCAAGGAGGAGTTTACCTTGGATGAGGTCATGAAGAAAAGTAATGAAATTGCGAAGCAAATTGCTGTGGAAAATTCGTAGAAGAAATCTTCCCAAAAGCATTTGTCGTTCTTCTTTTCTGATTAAAGGAAGATAGAATCATTTTGGCGTTTGACTGCCTTCAGTCTTTTTTATATTTTATACATAGCTCTTTTTCGACTGAATTAGAGCGATAAAATTTTTGAGTTATTGCTCTTATTCTCGCGTCCTTAAAACACGACCAAAGTTTTACGCAATAAGAATAAGGCTTACAACGCACACCCGAATTAGGGCGTGGGTCGTTTGTATGTTACAAAAGACAATATTCTCGATGATATTGCAAATAAGGCAAATGACTTTCTTCTAAATGAACGAGTCTTAAGGACGGAGTTAAATTAAAAATCCTTTTATCTTCTTTTGATAAAAAATCAGAAAAAATAATTTTTCCTGTTTTTGAAAAAGAGATGTAACCTCTATCGAATAATTTATCCATATTCGGAATTAGCAATAGGCCATTATATATATCCAATCTCTGAAGATTGTTTGCTTTTCTCCAAGGCATTATATGCGATGCCATTAAGAGAGAGTAATTTTGACATTCTGTGACGGAACATCCTTTCCAATATTCAATGAGTTTTTGACGAAATAAGCCTTGCCCAACTCTTGATTTTATTATAGCTTCTTTTTCTGTTGTATCAAGAGAACGATCATTGTTAATGTGGCTGTTTTCTGACAGAATTGAATCTTCAATTTTTTTCTTGTAATCCGAATTTATATATTCGGCGAAACGTTTTAAACCAGAAACGATATCGCTAACGCCTTTTAATGTGTTATATCGATCCCGCTCAGAAATCGTTTGCTTTAATTCGTTTGCGATGTCCGATATTTTATCAAACGTTAGGGTCCCATCTAATTTATAAAAATGGGATATATATCGTAATCTTGTTATATAGTCGTGGTATGTTTGCCGATTTTTGAAAAGATTGTTGTCTACCATATAGTTAAAAAAATCGGTCTGTTCGTTAATGAAATCTTTTTCAAACGACATACAATAAATTTCCTTTATTTGTTTTGAAATATACATTTTTTTAATCTCGTTTCATTAGGCGATGCCAAGAAGATTATCGAAACCGACTTCCGCAACATCGATAAAGGGTATTGCGTTGTTGATGCTCAGGTCTTGAAGGCATGGGAATATGGCGTTCCACAAAGTCGCGAGCGTGTTGTTTTCATTGGAATTTCTAGAAAATACGCCAATCCCAAAATTCTTGCCGACATAGAAAGGAACTCCGAAAAATCGCCATATTATCCGTACCCGATAAAGACGCATGGAGACGGTCTTCAAAAAATCGTTACCTGCAAGGATGCCTTCGTTGGGTTGAAAGAGCCTGACGAAAGCTCCGATGCAGCACAACAAGCTTATTCAAAAGCGAAATACTATGGCAAAATGCAGGGTAGTTCTGAAGTCGATATGAATGGAGTCGGCCCGACTATACGAAGCGAGCATCATGGCAATATTGAATATCGTCGTTTAAGCAAAGAACATGGGGGAAAAATTTTATCTGAATTGACAAAAGGGTTGCAAGAGCGTCGTTTAAGTGTTCGCGAGTGCGCAAGAATTCAGACATTCCCCGATGATTATGAATTCATCTTTAACGATGGAATCAATAAAGTCAATTCATCCGATGCTTATAAAGTGATTGGAAATGCAGTCCCCCCGATGCTTGGATATGCGATAGGATTTCGTTTACAATCGATTTGGGAAGATTTGTTTGGAGGATAGTTGTGTCTATTGCTGTTGGGGAAAATTTAAGTCGAAACTTGCAAACATTGCATAGCTTTGAACGTTTACTTTCTTGCACTAAGGAAAAATTACTCTTAGATTCGCATGATGTTGCCAAAGGTGATTTTTGGAAAACTTTTGAAGTTAATGTAAATAATGCACTTCTCGCATCAAAAGATATTGTTGGATTAAATGATTGGAAAATTCAATATATCGGCGGTCATAAATTTCCAGATATTGTTGCACGAATAAATGAAAAACAGGCGTTTGGAATAGAAGTCAAGACTATCAGTACGCGAAATAGTTCATGGAAAATCATGGGCGGGAGTATCATGGAATCCACGCGAATTCCTGATGTCAGTCGCATTCATGTATTTTGTGCAAAACAGAAACCTTTTGAAATCAAGTATCGTTCTTTTGAAGAATGTGTCGAAGATGTTGCGGTAACACACAGTCCTCGCTATATGCTGGATATGGATGTGTCAAATAATCAGTCTCTTTTCAAGAGATTGGGAAAGACATATGATGAAATTCGGCATATGAAAAATCCATTTGATGCATTTAAGGAGTTTATTGTAGAACAGCGAAAAATAAATCTCAAGAAACGAAAATTAGAAGATGATTTTTGGTGGTATTCTCCAAATTCAAATCAGATAGACTCTTTAGAATTAGAAGACCAAAAATTTGCAAACAAGATGGTGGGGCTTGAAATGCAATTTTGGAATCAGCTTACTAAAGATGTTCAGCGTTTTCTTCGCGCATATCTGCTAGTTAAATTTCCAAGTATCATTGAAGGAAATTATAACGATGCCTCTAAATGGCTTCTTCAGACACAGGGCATAATAAATCCATCTTTTCGAGATACGTTTTCTGCCGGAGGTCGGAAACATCTAGGGGGAATAGATGTTCCCAAAATCATATTCAACATTGCAAATTGGAAAGAAGAGATAATAGCGATTTTTAAAGAAACGAATCTTCCGTGCCAAAATTTTGAGTGTTGGAAAGAAAAAATTCTTTCTATTTCAAAATTTTCAGCACATGAAAAGGAAGTCCTGAAGATGGTAGTAACGGAAATTGGGACTAGAGTCGCTAATAAATCAGAAATGTCAGTGGGGAGAGCTCTCTAGAAATTTTTTTTGATAGATGATTGTAAACTGTGTAATTTCCTAATGTATATATCCCCAAAGGAACCTGGGTGTTCAAATCGTGTAGGTTCAAAAATGTTCTCTATTGAAAATTTTTCCTTCGGAGTTTATATTCGCAGGTTTGTAAAAAATAGTCCACACTATCATGTTGCCTGATTACCTAAACAGTCGTATAAAACTTCTCCATTCGTTAAGGGAATTTATTCTGTTACGATGGTAATCTGCTTTTGGGAGGAAGCTTTATGGAAAAAGTTTCCTTTGGCGGTGCGATACTTGTATGGGCCAAAGAGGTAAAAGTATTTTTGAATGCTCAGGCGGCAACCTGTTTGAAAACATTAGGAAGGGAACTATTGATTATTGTTTCTGGTCAACATTCAATCCGGAATTATGCTCCATTTTAAGGAAGGTAGTGATTTAAAACGGCCCTAGAGTTTTTTCCTGCAAGGAATTGACAAAGATTTCGACGAGAATGATGTCGTAGTGTTGATGAAAATTCTGAATCCTGTTTTTTGGAGGGAGAGGACTCTCTGCTCCTGCAGCTTTGGCTTCGAAGGCTCTTCCGTTCCCATCACTCTGCATGGTCTTAGTCACTGGCCTCACAACGCCTCGCCTTTTATTACTATGAAAAGATAATTATAGTTGTTTGTTTGACAAAAAAGATATATTCAATCAAAAAGAGAGGTGTAAAAAATGCTTTTGCTGAAGACGTCGTTTCATCTTCGTAATGATCTTAAGTGGTCCCAAATTTATGAAAAATGTGTTTATCCGTGGATAAACGGGAGTGAAAATAAAAAAACGGGACAAAAGAACTATGCCGATCTTTTGATGGTTTTACCTCGTAAGGTGAATTTCGAAAACAAGGCGAGCGACAAGCATGTCGCCGGGAATGATTCGCTGGACTATAGCTCTTTTACTTTCAACAAAGAAGACTATCTAGGTTTTAATTTTGTCTATTCTGCCCAAGACCGAAAGTGGAATGTCAGGATAGTCTTTAAGCGAAATAGCAAGTTTGTTTATTCCAGTGTATCCGTGAGTTGTGAGGTTGTCCAGAAAGCGGAAATCCCGCTTATTGCTAAACCCAGGATTATAGACTACTTGCTAAAATTCCAGGATGATGCTGGTGACGACAGAATAAAAATTCAGGACGAGGCGCATTTTCTTGATAATGCTGATGTGCCGACAGCAATTAAAATTCTGAAAGGAAAGAGTGAAAATAAGCTCCCCATTGTATATCTCAGCTGTCACGAGAGCCATGCGCTTCAGCCAAAGAAAGTGGCAAAGCAGTTGTTTGGCATTGCTCACGTGTATGCAGAACGCGACAAGCATTTAGGAGAACGTATTGCAGTAGATGTAAAGCACCGCTTTCCTCGCGGTGGAGAAATTGCTATATGCTACCCGACGCACTCTCCTATTGTTATCAACCGTCGTGACGAAACGACATGGGCAAGTAATCCTGAACTTTTGACGCAGGACCTTTTCAAGGTAATTCTTCGCCAGAACATTGCGACAAAGGCGGAGTTCTCATGGGATGACTACCAGAGCGCATATACTGCGTACCTGCGCGATGCCGCTGAAAAGGGAATGCACTCTATCGAAAATACTAAGGCTACGATAGAGGAATTGAAGGCGCAATTAAAGGAAAAGGACCGCCGATATAGCGAACAGTTGGATGAACTTCAAAAGAAACGTGACTCGGCGAATGAAAATCTTGAATCATTCATAGCGACATTCGATGATGAGAACAAAGGGCTAAAAAACGATATTGAACGCTTGGAAACGGAGCTGAAGGACGTAAAGCAGCAGCTACAGGAAGCGCAAAATGCGCGTGATGCTGCAGAAGCTAACATGAGGGCCCTAAAGCAGAAAACGGGCCCTTGCTTTGCCCTGAACGTTCCCCATGAACCAGAAAAGTACGACAACGAATATCTGAACCATATTGTCTGCGCTTTGAAGATTGCTTTGCCGAAGGGTAAGGGAAAAAACGCCTCTAACAAGCAGAGAAACCTTGACGTGTGGCAGGCGATTTTGGACGCCAACCCAGATGCTGTAAAGAAATACGATCAGTATTGTACCGATAAAGAAGAATTGATCGCTTTGGCTAAGATGGAACGGCTGAAAAGTCCTAAGGGACAGAAATTGCTGAAAAAGTTCAATCTCGTGTACTCTAAAAAACAGAATAACCATGGCGACATTGGTTACGAAAATGACGATCGCTACAAAGCGACGGAATCGTCATCGGGAAGCGATTCGGGCAGCGGTGGTGAAAATTGTGCTGCGGCTTTTGAACGGGCTCTATTCTGTTCAGAAAAGTAATTATAACTTGTAGATTCAGAAACAAAATTGTTTATGTAAGCTATCCTGCCAGATAGCTTAAACAATCTTGTTCCTAATTACGAAATTTTGCACACACAGAGCACGGATTTTGTCGTTCGCGACATTGAAGAATATCTGAAAGACCGTGAGAAAGCTATATGAATGTCTGTCACGGTTCGAAAGTTGTTGTATGGTAGACGAAGAAGTTTTAGAAAAAGTCTATCAGGAACGTTTGGAAGAGCGCATTATTGCGCACCATGCGCAGGTGAAGAACTGTTCGCTAAAACAGGCGATGGATATGTATTGAGAGGATAGAAACCAAAACGAATGCTTTTGCTTCCGTTCTTGCTTCTAAAAGGCCAAATTCCTAGCCTTACAATTCGTGGTAGTACGGGCAGATGTTTTCGTAATGGCCGTCTTTCATTCGAAACCCTTTAGGGATGGTGCCGAGCTGGACAAATCCGAGACGTTCGTACAGGTGGCGCGCATGAGTGTTGCTTTCGACAACGGCATTGAACTGCAAGACTCCAAATCCGTGCTTTTTAGCCTGTTCAAGGCAGTCCTTCACGAGCATTTCGCCGATATGCTTGCCTCTGGATTCTGAAGAAACCGCATAGCTTGCATTAGAAATGTGACCGCAACGGCCCACGTTGTTCGGGTGCAGAATGTACAGGCCGAAAACTTTGCCTTTTTCTTCGGCAACGGCGCAGTAGGTCTGTGCCGCAAAGAACTGCTTGCCTGTTTCGGGCGTGAGCGGCTCCTCTTGCGGAAAGGCGATGCCTTCTTCGACGATTTCGTTCCAGATGCGGATCATTGCCGCAAGGTCCATTTCGTTGTATTGCCTAATAATCATAGCGGAAAAGATAGAAAAACGTTCGCTTTCACAGAAAAGGACTCGTTTTATGAGAGTAGGGCTCTCATCTTACAGAAAATGGGCGTTCCCGCACATATATGTGCGGTCGGGCTATATTGCAAGGCCTCCCGTGCGCACCTACGGCACGCCCGCGCGGCTCTTGCAACCAAGCCTCGCTACGCGAGTCTTGTCCCCAAGGGGGCACTTATAGAAACACTTGGGAGTTTACTCCCTTAGTGTTCTTATCCCCTTTGGGGAATCCCTAATGCGGAAACCTGATTATTTCTTGAATAAGTCTGAATGCGAACCTGTGTCTACTAATTCAAGAACAAGAATGTTCTCTTCTATTCTGTATATAAGGAGCCAATCAGGTTCAATATGCAATTCCCTGTGGTTGACCCAATTCCCTGAAAGGGAATGGTCGCGTAATGCGGGGTCAAGGGGTACGCCCTTCGCCAGTTTTTCGACAATATCCTTGAGTTTTTGCGTGTCTTTACCACGCTTGGCAGCGAGTTTCGCCGCTTTCTTGAACTTTGTTGTCGCCCGGATTTGATACTTGTATTTTTCTTCGCTCATATTCCCAGCTCGTCCCAAAGTTCCTGCGGTGTCGAATACGTTTTGGCATTCGGGTCGTGGGCGATTTTTTCGCCCTCATCGATGGCTGCAAGGAGTTCCTTGGAAGGAGGCCGGGTAACGGCAAATGGGAGCCCGTGATGCAACAGCGACTGTTTCAGGAAAACAGTAAAGGCTTGCGATAGGGTTAGCCCCAGATCGTTGAATAATTCGGTCGCCTCTTTTTTCAGCTCGCGGTCCAGTCGGATATTTGTTACTTCGGTGCTCATATTAACAAATATACCACATTTTCTTTCAAAATGCAAGCGTTTGTTGTTTGTTGGCTTTTTGTCAGTCTGTTCTTGTTTACCTCCGGCCACCTACATGCGAAATTTCAAGGATACATGCAAAAGATTCATTCAGCAACTCAAGCTACCGTGACATTCACCTAACGACAGGTTCGGCGAACACCCCAACGACTTTTTGAATTACGGCTACACGCTCCTGCGAGCCGCAACAGCACGCGCCCTGATGGCGAGCGGGCTACTGCCCTCCCTCGGGATTTTCCACCGGAACTATTCTACACCAACATTCCCTTCGGGGAACAGATGGTGCAGCTAAGTACATATCTCACCTACACCACTGCCTATCCGAGGATAAAGTCAATTTGCTTGCGAACCCACATAAAATAAGGTTTATTCAGAAAGTAGATCTTGTAGGGGCTCTTTATAAGCGAAGGTAAAACTTAAAAATACTTCATCATGAAGTCTGTTTTTTCTTGGCATCTTTTTTTCGAAAGTTCATCTAAATCAGGAAGCGCGCATTCTATGAATTTTTTTCCAAATTCATTTTTTTCAAATAGGTCGTTAACTTCTGTTGACATAGCATTGGTGAAATCTGCTAATCCTAGTTGCGCGAAATGATTCATTTTATTTTGTGTTATTTCATATGCTGGATTTGCAGTTAGTTCGCCATTGTAAAACATAACTAAACTTTCTAAATCGCATGTGAAACTTTGATTGAGAATAAAATTCATCCTGAAAAATTCGCCCCAATCAATTTTGCCTTGACAGAGTGCATCTAACAGATTTCTTAAATAGGTTGCTTTAAGAATCGATTCTGCCTGAGTTAAAGAATGAATGACTTGGTCAATGATTTTTTCAAGTTGCTTTCCATCTTTTTGGGCTAAATCTTCAAAGAATTTTCGACTTTCCTCGCTTAAAGGATTTTCCGCGAATTTTAAAATTTTATTCTCTAAAAAATGGTTGTGTGCAGTTTTTGCTGCTGTAAGCATGCCGTTTATTACACCTGTAATAGGTAACGTGACATCCATATTTACCTCCTGTTGGAATAGGCGAAATAATAAGAAATTTGGACTGGAATTACAAGCGCTTTAGCTTTCCGCTTTTCACGTAGTATATCTCAGCTCCTATGCTTTTCCACTTTTGGGCGAAGCCAAGATACTTGGACTTCGCCTTTTATCTTATAGGGGCTCTTTAGGAGTCGAGGTAAAACAAATATCATTTTAAGGAGCAGCGGCCCTTCCAAAATTATTTCTTAATCGGTGTGTTTTCCAGCATCGTCACAACAGTTTGTGTCATAACGTTCAGCCAATCACTCTGCGAAACGGTAAACGTGTAGCTGGATTTAGCCTCAATATCTCCATATCCAAGCCTCTTGCCCGTCTTAGCGTCAAAGTAAGCAAAATTACCCTTGCCTATAAAATCCTTATTTTGTGTACAAGTCATGCCCATACCAACACCACCACCAGCACCCGTTGAGCACGTCGTCCCGGATTCAACACGACCAATCCAAATATCATTTATAACAAGATAGACATCAGCTTGATTGTCCATTTCCTCAATCTTTGGGACCTTGATATTCACGCCATTCACAGCGGCAGCTTCGAACTTAACCTTATCCTGAGAAATTTTTTCCACGAAATATTGAACGCCAGTCGTCTGGGAAGCAAAATTAGAGTCCAATTGAGCCTTGTACCAATCCGAGAAGTTATTTACATAATCAGGCAAATCGTCTTGTAAATCTTTCGGGTTTGCAATAAACGGTTCCGTGAAAACGACCTTGACATTCGCTGGTTTCTGCGTCCAACCCTGATCCATCACAGAACGCGGTGCAGCACAACCTAGCAAAAGCGCACAGGCTGAAGCAAACGCCAAAGCAAGTTTCAATTTTCTCATACAAGCTCCTTTTCTACTATTAATATTTTTTATTAGTTTGATAAAAAATATTAAAAATCTTATAGGTGCTCTTTATAAGCGAAGGTAAAACAAATATGAGTCTTTATGTTTACACGGGAAATGCACCCATTGGCTATATCTTGTCTGTTATTAGACCTAATAATCTCCTGGATCCTTCTGTCTCGAGGTCCAAACGTAGAACGTCTTGAAGATGGCCATCATCATACAGGCGAAGGATGCTATTCCGAAAAGGGTTGCTGCAAATATAAAAAACAGGCTGCTGCCTTCAATTAAGAAATAAAGCCAAAATTTGACATTGAGACAAAACATCATTGCAAAGCCGCCGCTCATTATGAGCAAGCCCAACAGTTTTATAGCGTATTTTAAATTAGCCATACTAATTCCTTACATTGAATTCTACCGTTATATCTTATAGTGGCTCTTTATACGCGAAGGTAAAACTAATATACCAATGTTCTATGAGGACGTGTCAACATTATGTTGTATAATGCTTATTTTTCCGGTTTGTCTGACTAATCTTCGAAGACGAACGGACGTTTCCCCTTAAAGAAAAAAATTGATTCGTCATAATTTTTCAAGTTTTCAACAACGCCTTTGGGCCACTCTGATTTTTTACAACTTTGGAAACATGCACTTTTTCTAGCGCATCCCATGACTTTTTATGTCTAAAAAATGGAATCATCCTTTTTTTACCTTCTCTACATAATCTAGCAAACAATTAGGCAAAGATGCATCTTTCCTTGCGTACATTGCATAGATTTCAGCAAAGAAATCCTCTTTATCCTCGGACAAAGCAGCATATCGGGATATTTTTTCAAGTCTCCGTTCTTTTCGGCCAAAGAACGCATTTTTGTCAATTCAGAGTTCTTGTCTTATAGCGGCTCTTTATGAGCAGAGACTAAACTCAACTTTGCGGACGACCCGTCCTATTATCTTTTCTCGCATAACGAGACGGACGAACCCAGCCAGCAGAAGAAGCCAAGCAAGGAAATAGACCGCACGCGCAAAATCCACTTTACAGCGCTTATCTCGCCCAAGTACGCGCCGAACGTATTCGTTCGCATGGACTCAAGCAAAGGCTACCTCATCATCACGGAATGTACTTTCAGAGGCGCCAACATGGGCAGCGACTTCACCGTTGAATGTGACGCGAGGGAGGTGAACTGGTAATGGCCAACAGCATCGCGAAACTGCTGGACAGTTTCTTCGACAACAAGATGGAAGATTTCGAGACGGCCTTTCCCGCCGCAATCGAGAGCGTCAACGACGACGGGACAGTCAACGTGCGCCCTAGCGTAAGGAACCGCCTGCGAAATATGCAGATGGAGCCGAACATGAAGGACAGAAAGCACATAGTAATCAAGAATGTCCCCGTGTTATGGGCAGGAACAAAGACCGTCCACATTGAATATGAACTCGACCAGGGCGACACAGTTCTCTGCATCAGCTCCAGCAGGGACATTCGCAACTGGAAGAAAGAAAAGTGGGACGAAGCCGCTTACGACCCGGTGAGTTTTTCGGGAAACGACCTGCTAAACCTTCTCGCGATTCCGTTCAGGCGCGTCCAGGAAAGTGCGACTACAGTCATAAGCATCGACCGCAAAGGAAACGTAACGGTCAAGGCGAGCGAATTGACGCTGGACGCCGAGAATGTCAAGATTACGAGCAAGCTGGCCGTGGACGGGGACATTTCTAGCGCGGGAAA
>SAMEA104315433__coassemble_349_pt1 | contig 23143 bp, 21 predicted proteins | sample SAMEA104315433__metabat2_low_PE_037 | metagenome-assembled genome bin SAMEA104315433 (sample SAMEA104315433) | gut metagenome | biome: Monkey gut; feature: monkey-associated habitat; material: faeces | place: China | collected 2013 | reverse complement strand
CTTCGTTTCCAACGGTGACTGTATTTTTTCCGATGCGCATTTTTGCGGAAGCTTTGATGACATAATTCGAATCGCAATTCCGCGGAGTAGTAAGCATTGAACCCGCTTCAACTCCGTTCACTAAAATTTTGGAAGTAGTCCAATCGTATTGCTTAATGCGAACCTGCGTTTCGATATCGTAAACGGCGGTTTCTTTGACTTCGATGTTAAAAGTCATCGCTTTGGAAACGGCGACATATTTTCCGCCCGAAAATTCTGCGCCCGCGGTGATGCTTGCCGCATCAATTCCCGGCTGATCTTCGGCTTCGTACAAAGCGGCTTGCGCCGATGCGCAAAGCATAGCTGCGAAAGCTAGAGAAAATTTTAAGTTCATCAAACACACTCCTTTTTGATTGAAATATAAAATGAAAAAATGGGAAAGGAAAAATTTGGAGCTTTAATTAACAATTTGAAATGGGAGTTGTATAATTTAAAAAATTAGAATGCAGAAATCGTCCAAGATTTTTCGTTTACAGAAAAATCTCCGCGGGAGCGGAGCTTGCGTTTAGAGTCAAAATTTTTGTTGAAAATTATTTGACGAGAATTTTCTTCGCAGAAATTCCGGCGGCATTTTTGACGCGGATAATGTAAGCGCCCTGCGGAATTCCTTGGAGCGTAAATTGATGCGTGCCTGCGGCGAGAGAAATTTGCGCCATTTTTTGAACGTGAGCTTTCGATTGAATGCTCATTTCTTTGCCTTTTCCGACTAAGCCCGCTTTTAAATTTTGCGCTTGTTCCGCTTTCACGGTTGTCATTTCGTCAAAGTTTTCAAAAGTGACGCCGTCTGCTTTGATATCGTCAAAGAAAACATAACCATTAAATTCGGGAACAGAAACTTCGATATAAACTTTTGCAATGTTGCTCATAAAGTTGGTGTAATCGGCGCCAGTCAAAACAACTTGATCTTTTGCGGTGGTCGTTAAATCCAATTCGCAAACGGTGGAATCGCCTGCGTTTATCCAGCAGCCTTCGGGTTGAGCCCAGCCCCAATCGGCATCTTTATTTCCGAGGAAAGCGACGGTGAACCAGAATCCGTTTGTTTTGCTTCCGTTAAATACGGTGACAGACATTTTAGAATTTTTAGAAAGGTCTGCGTTTTCTTTAATGATAATGTTTCCGCGGGCAGTGTCTGCGGGCAATAACTGTGCGTAAAGCCAGCGATTTGTGGCGGTATCCGCCGGAATGCGATTCTCAACGGGACGAGCTGTATCCAAATCTCCCAATTTATAACCGACGATGCAATCGGCAACTTTCGTCGTGCTCATCGTATATTTATCCCAGCCGGGCATTTCATCCATTGTAATCACGCATTCGCTGTTGACATTTGCTTTCCAAACGGATTCAACGGTTTGGTCTAAAAAGTTTCCGTTCCAAGTTTGGTACCAAGGCATCCACCAAGACCATACAGTTTTATTTTCTGCCATGACGGATTGGTCGGGAATCGGACCATTTTCGGTCATCGCAAAAATTTTATTGTGGGCAGCAAAATTGGTTTGGAGATCTGTGTAAGCTTCAATGAATTTTTGGGAATAATCATTTGCGCCGTAAACATCCAAGCCGATGACATCGTATTTGTCTTTACCCGGATCCCAATCGGTATCTTTGGCAAGTTGCGGAGTCCAAGCCCAAACTAAGTTTTTAATGCCATTGATGTTGACCATTTGGTCGTAAACTAATTGATAAAGAGCTTGGTAAGCGGCTCCGCCGTGAGAACCCCACCAGAACCATGCGCCGCTTGCTTCGTGCAGCGGACGAAATACTGCAGCAACACCTGCGTCTTGTAACTGTTTAAAGTAAACTGCAATTTCGGCGATGTCTTCGACGATTTGCTTGTAAGTTTCTGAATTGGTATTCCACAGGCAATTTGTGTTGCAGCTAGGATCTGTAAATCCTTGAGTAAAATCAAATTCGGTGAATTCGTTGGCGTTTCCACTTTTGGTGTAGAACGCATCTTGTTTGTGGCTAGGATCTTTCCAATGCCAGCTAAATGCAGGAATACCGCCTTTTGCCCAAATATCTTTTGCGGCATCGACAGCGCTTTGCGTGTAAGCCTTATACCAAGAATCGGAAGCTTTAATTCCGTTTGCAAACAAAAAATCGAGGCCGACTAAAACCGGTTTTTTTCCGGAATGTTCTTCAAAAGAAATGACATCGGGCAAAGCGTCATAAGTATCTGCGATGTCGCCTGTTTGCACGCCGGTGATTGTTTTCACGCCATAGTTTACAGCTAAAAAGTTGTAAAGCTTCTTGGCGGATTCCGTTGCCCCTGCGGTAACAGGTTCAAAGCTAATTGCGGATGCTGCGACAGCACAAACGCCGAGCGCAGCGAGGGATTTTTTCAAAACACTCATAAAAAACTCCTTTTATAATTTGGAAAAATAGTAAATTGCAAAATTTGCAACGGACAAGGGATAATGCAGAAAGATTAAAATAGCGCTTCACGCGGAGAATTTTTTGACTTTAGTTTTAAAATTAAAATTTTTCAGTTTGTAAAATTTAGTCTTGACTAATTTTAATTCTTTTTCTAAAGTTAGCGAAGACTAACAGTTGAAAAAAAAAGGCGAACGTCTTTTTACTCGACGACATTTTTAGGAGTTCAAATGAAACTTTCTTTGGCAAAAAAATTTGGTTTATTGGCGGCAACCGCATTGATGATGGCTTGCAGCGATAGCAGTTCTTCTTCGGACGCAGATGCCGTAGAAACCGATGCGTTCTTAGCAAAACTCGAAGGTTCTTATACGGAACTTTTCCCGGCGATGTTAGACGAAAAGTATAATGCGCTTTGGGATAGTCTTGGAAAAAAATACGCGGGCGATAACGCAGAAATGTTGGTTTCTACTCTCAAGACTTCTTACATTTTGGAAATTACCGGCGAAGAAGCGGTGAAGTATAACGAAGAAAATGAAACTTTTGCTTTCGATTGTTTCTTTGAAAATGGCGTTGAAAAATTCACATTTAAAGGCAATACGATTTCGGGCTACGATCAAAATGGCAAAGAAATTTTTTCGCATGAATATGAATATTTAGAAGATAAACCCGTCGTCGAATTTGCAGAAGCGGGCGCCGCTTTAAAAACATTCAAAAGTCTCGATGAAAATTCGGGCAAGTTTACGTATTTTGCATTTACCTCCGATAATCCGGGCGAAACTTTCCACATTGAATTTCGCTACGGCAGCACTTTAGATGGCTTATACAATTATCTTTCGGGCGATTATGCTTACTGGCTTCCGTCGGGAATTCCGACAGAAAATACAGACGATTATACGAAGAAAGCGATTGATTTATTTATCAGTGAAAATAGCAAATAAATTTTACACAAAGTAACTGCGCGCCGTAGGCGCGCAAAATGAAAATGGCGCGGCAAAGCCGCGCCATTGCTTTAATTTTTTAAAATCAATTTCTGCGCGCTTTTCGCGCGCAGAAATTTGCGATAATCATGACCGCGATAAAAATGGCGAACGCAACTGCGCCCATCCAAAGCGAATAGCGGACAGCGTCCGATTTGTATTCGAAATGCACAGTCGAATTGCCTGCGGGGACAACGACAGCGCGGAGGGTTCCGAAAGCTTTGTAAACTTTTGCGGGATTTCCGTTGACGGTCGCTTTCCAATAACGATGGAAATTGCCCGAAGAAAGCATAATCGCGGGCTTGTCGGAGGAAACTTGATAGGTAATGTCATCCATTTTCGGTTTTGCGATGACTTTTGCGCTTCCGTGAATTTCACTTGAAGATTCAAAGCCTGCGGGCGCTTCGGAAAGAATAATCGTCTTCTTAAAATCGGCGCCGTTGCGTAGAGCTGTTACCGCTGCGGAATCGCTGAGAGTGGTAAAGTCTGCATAAAGATGTCCGTCGAAATTTTCATGCTTTAACGGAATGTATTGCGTTCCCGCACGGGAATCGAAAATCACATCGCCGATGTCCATCAAATCAAGGAACGCATTTTCTTCGGTTCCTTGGGCGACAGCGTTTACATTATACAGATAATTTTCGTTGTTCTGTCCGCCGCGGAATAGACGGTAACTTGCGAGTTCGTTATCGTGGAAACCGTCTGCGTTTCGCAAATTGTAAAGCGGGAAAGAATTGGAACTGAGCGCTTGATCGCGGGAAAGTGAAAGGATGCGCGGGCGCAAAAGCGTATCGGGATGTTCTGCGAGAATGCTGCGAATCACGGGATTTGTCGGCTGCACATATTCTTTGCGCTCGACATTTTGCACGAAGACCGCATCGATGGTGTAAAGTTCAACGGCGGCGAGAGCGCCGACGATTGCAACTTTTTTCACCGCAGAAAATTTCATCGTCATCACGACCCAAACCGCGACGACTGCGATGACTGCGACGAAGAAACTCGGCAAAATTTTAGCAGCGGCAAATTGCATAACCGTTTCATTTAACGGCTTAAAGTAACTCGCGGTGACGGGATCGATGAGCAAATTTTGATTGGAAAGGAAGAAAATTCCCGTGAGGAAAAATGGCACAAAAATCGCGCCGAGTTCAAGCTTTGAAGAACCGCGGAATTGCAGTTTAAAAGCATTCGCAAATTCTTCGGGTTTAAATGCGACATTGCGATCGAGAATATTGAGAACTGCGATGAGCGCAAGGCCGTAAGCGATGGAAATGAAAAGTCCGGGACCGCCGAGGAAACTCGTCCACGCAAAGCGCGCAACGCAAACGATTCCGAGCAAAATGAGGAACATTACAAGGCCCGCACGCAGAGCGCGGCGGCTTTCTTTTTCGGCAAAAGATTTGACGACGGGAATTGCCATCATGAGCATTAAAAGCGGAAGCCAGAACATCGCCATACTCGGAGCGCGGAAGCTTTTCATCCCCGGAATAATCGCAAACCAAAGTTTGAAAAGTGGAGAATGCACTCCCATCGCATAAGTGAGCGCAACCGCTGCGCCGACAAACCAGAACGCAGCCGCTCGACGATTTTTGCGGACGAAAAATCCGAGGAATGCGAGGAAGGTGAGAATGATTCCCGCGGAATCGTGATTGAGTTTGAACGGATTATGTCCCCAGTAAAAGGGTGAACTTTGAATGTGATTTTTTTGCATGTCGGCGTAAGCGACCGAAATGAGAGAACTGCCCGCAAGTTCGGGGCCTTCTTTTTGTTCGTAAACATCGACGCCGAGAAATCCTGGAATGAGCATTGAAGCGAGTTCTTCTTGGTGTAAAGACCAGCTGCTCGCGTGTCCGTAATTTGTCTTTTCACCGGTGCCGCGGACAGATTCTGCGGTGGTGTATAAATACGGCGGAATAATTTGAAACGCCGAAATTCCAAGCGCAATCGCTAATGCGCCCGCAGCAATTCCCAATTTCTTCGCACGCGTTTTCCAAGTCGTCGAAAGCGCAAGAGTTTCAAAAAGCGCATAAAATCCGGCGCCCCAAAGGAAGAGATAAGTGAGCTGCAAATGCGAGCCCAAAATCATCCACACGACAGAAAGAGTGAAAACAGCAAAGTAGAGAATGCTTCCTTCGCGGATGATTTTTCGGATAGCGAGAAGCGCTAACGGCGCAATCGCAAAAACCATCATTTTGCCGTCGTGACCGCCGTAGACATACGAAAAATATTGCGGCGAAAATGCGTAGAGAAATCCGAAGAGAGTTCCCCAGGCGAGACTTCCCGTGAGCGAACGCGCAAGCGCCATCGCCGAAAGGAATGCGACCCACAAGATGAGAATGAATTTGAAACCGACAGCGCGGGCGGGGTCGGTGAGAAATTCGACGAGGACGAGCGGATGGTAAGCGTCGCCAAAAAGAGCGTCGATGGTCGGGACGCCGCCTAAACGAGAATCGTCCCATTCGGTGAGAATGAAATTCTGCGCCCGCAGCACTTTACTGCCGATACCATTTAATTGGTCGGAGTTGAGCATAAGCGTATTCGCATCAAAAACGAACGCGCGGAAAATAAAGAGTAAGAAAATGAAAAAGGCAACGCCGATGCCGGCAAATGCCCCGATTTTTTTGACGGTTTCTTTTTGCATAAGTGCAAAATAAAAAAAGCCGCCCCACTAGATGGAGCGGACAAGTCCGAGTTCGAACTTTGCAGCGTTAATCGGCAGCGTTTTCGTCGAGAGCGCGAGTCTGTACGATATGATAAATCGAGAACAGAGAAAGCAGGAATACGACGACAATGCCAACGATCTTTACAAATTTACCCATAGATTCACTCCTTTTGGTTACGATTATAATTTACAATAAATTTGGCGAAAAAGGAAATATTGCGATTACTTTTTTTTCACCAAGATGCAAATAGCGGGGAGTTTCTTCTCGGCAGAAATTTCACTTTGGATAATTTCGGACGAAACGATTTCGCACGGGAGATTTTGTAACAAGAATCGAATGCGTTCTTCGCTAAATCCGAGCCACAAGTGTCCGTGAGATTCGCGGAGTTCTTCTTCTTGGTGTTCGGCGAGATCCAACAGGGCGAGAGTTCCCCCGGGAGAAAGCAACCGAATCGCTTCGGCGAGAGCTTCTTGCGGGCTTGATGCGTGATGTAAAACTTGACTCATTAAAACCAAATCCGCAGAATTCGCGGGCAAAGGAATTTTTCGCATGTCTGCGCAGAGAGCTGTCAAATTTTCCACGCCTTTTTCGCGGGCAATTTTCTTCACCCCATTCACCGTGGTTTCGCTGATATCGATAGCGGTGACGCGTTTGCAACGGTTCGCAAGCATAAAACTCAAATCGCCGCCTTCACCGCAGCCGATATCGATAGCGTGTTCAAAGGGAACCATTAAATGTGAAAACAAAGAAATCTGCGCTTTTAAACTGCCGCCGGCTTCGGAAAGTTTGTGGAATTTGGGGGAATAAGTGTTGCGGCGTTCCAATAAAAGATCTTCGACTCGGCTTTCGACGAGCGCGCGGTCGGGGAGATTTTCCCACGCTTTTGAAATCATATCGTAGAGTTTATGGCTCAAATAAAGATCGTCCGAAAGACCGTAAAATGCTTTGATTCCTTCGCGGCGGTCTTTTAAAAGTTTGCAGTTAGAAAGTTTGGACAAATGTCTGCTCGCATTCGATTGATGAATGTCGAGAATTTCTTTGAGTTCGTTGACGGTAAATTCCGAATGCGAAAGAATCATCAACATTTTCAAACGCGTTTCGTCGGAAATCGCATTGAAAAGTTCAAGATTCGGGGAGAGCGGTTCCAATGTGGAGCTTTTTTCTTGCATAAAATAAATCTATTTTTTTTTTGAAAATGGCGAAGGTCCGTTTTACAATTTTCGTCGCCCTAATCGCACTTGGGGGAATTTTTCCGCGGATCGCTTCGGCGGAAATGACTTCGCATTTGTCTTCATCTTCTCAGCCTCCTTATTCGCTAAAACTGAAAACGGATTTGTCTTTGCTCGCTCTCGGAATTGGCACATCGATTTGGGGAAGTGTGCGTTATCACGATATGGAACCCCGCAGTGAATTGCCCGCAAAAAGTGAGCTTCTTCTGTGGGATAGACCATTTGCCGGAAATCATAATCGCAATGCAGATAAAGTAAGCGATTGGATGCGTCTCGCCATTTTACTTCCGTTTGCGTGGGAAGGTTACAACTGGGCAACGGACAAAAGCGATGGTGAAGAAGTTGCGACATTTCTTGTCACTGCAGTCGAAATTGGACTTTTGCAAAATGGATTGAATTTACTCGTGCGCAGTTTTCGATTGTGGCCGCGTCCCGAATTGTATGCGGATGCGGATAAAGACCGCGGCGAAGCTTGGGGCTCTTTTTATTCGGGACATGCAAGCGCAGCGTTTTCGCTCGCCGTTTTTAGCGGCATGTGGTTTGAAGAAAAAAATCCAGAATCGCCTTGGGTGCCTGTGGTTTGGAGCGTTTCGCTTTCGTCGGCAACATTGGTCGGCGTACTTCGCATTTGGGCGGGGAAACATTATCCGACGGATGTTGTCGCGGGCGCTTTCGTCGGATCGTTAACGAGTTTTGCGGTATTAAAATTGCATGAAACAGAACGGGTTTCGCTCACAGCGCTTCCGGGTTACATCGGATTTTCTGTGCGCTTTTGATGCGATGAAAATTTTGAAGAATTTCAATTCATTTTTTTGATTTTTATTTTTGGAGCGATGAAAAATTCACGCATGAGTCTTTGGCATTTTTTAGCGATTCTCACGATTATCGTTTGGGGCGCAAGTTTCGTCTCGACGAAAGTTTTGCTGAATGCGGGATTTCTTCCGACGCAAGTTTATCTCTTGCGATTTCTTCTCGCGTATTTGATTCTTCTCGGTTTATCGCATCAAAAATTTTATGCGGGAAATTGGAAAGATGAACTTCTTCTCGCATGCTGCGGACTTACAGCGGGCTCCATTTATTTCATCGCCGAAAATACGGCGCTCGGCCTTTCGTATGTTTCGAATGTTTCGTTAATCGTTTGCGCAAATCCGCTTTTCATTATGATTGCGACGGGAATTTTCTTTGCGGGCGAACGCTTGAATAAACGGCAAATTACGGGTTCGCTCATTACTTTGTGCGGAATGATTCTCGTCGTTTTAAACGGAAAATTTATTTTGAAAGTTTCCCCGGTTGGCGATTTACTCGCCTTTGTCGCGGCAATTGTTTGGACGGTTTATTCTTTAATTGTGCGGCCTCTTTCTCTGCGTTATCCGACTCTTTATATTACGCGGAAAATTTTCTTTTATGGATCGCTCACATCGATTCCGGTTTTATTTGCAACGGGCGCCGATATTCCGTGGCGCGCATTTCAAAATCCAATCGTCGCGGGAAATTTTCTTTTCTTAGGAATTATCGCATCGCTTTTCGGCTACATTGTTTGGAATAAAGTTTTGAAAATGATTGGGACAGTTCTCGCTTCCAATTACATTTATGCGGTTCCGCTTGTTTCCATTCTTTGCTCCGTTATATTCTTGCGGGAACGGATGACTTTGGTCGCAATCCTCGGCGCTGCATTGATTTTGTGCGGAATGCTTTTGGCCGAAACGAAAAAGAAATAAGGCGCAAGGACTCGGCGCGGAAAAAAGAAAATTTCTTATTCCCGCAAAATTCTATATTCAACGCATGGCTACAACTTTTGATTTTCCTTATGTTTCGAATCGGTTCTCGCCGGTTCGCAGAAAAACGATTCCTGTTCATGTTGGCGATGCAATTATCGGGGGCGGAGCTCCGATCCTCGTGCAATCGATGACGACGACAAAGCCGAAAGATGTGGCAAAAACAGTAGCCGAAACTTTGGCTTTAGCTAAGGCTGGCTGCGAACTCGTCCGCATTACTGCGCCGACTCTCGCCGACGCTCAAGGCCTCGAAGAAGTGATGAAACAAATCCGCGCAGCGGGTTGCAAAGTTCCCGTTTCCGCAGACATTCATTTCCAACCGAAAGCGGCATTCGAAGCGCTCAAGTGGGTAGAAAAAGTCCGCATCAATCCGGGTAATTTCGTCGATACAGGCATTGCAACTCTCGATTTGCAAGCCGACAAAAATTTTGATCAAGGCCGCGAAAAAGTTTTTGAAACTTTCACCCCGTTTGTGCAAGAAGCAAAACGCTTGGGTCGTGCCATTCGCATCGGCGTGAATCACGGTTCTCTTTCGGCGCGGATGATGTATCGTTACGGCGATACCGTCGAAGGCATGGTCGAAAGTGCGATGGAATATCTCGCCGTCTGCGAAGCGGAACATTTTGATCAAGTCGTTGTGAGCTTAAAATCTTCGACGCCGCGAGTCGCCATTTGCGCTTATCGGATGCTCGCTGCAAGACTCGAAGCAGAACATTTCAAACCGTATCCGTTCCATGTCGGCGTGACCGAAGCTGGTGCAGGCGAAGACGGTCGCTTAAAATCTTCGGTGGGAATCGGTTCGCTTTTGCTCGACGGCTTAGCGGATACGATTCGCGTTTCGCTTACGGAAGATCCTGTCGCCGAAGTTCCTGTGGCGCACGAACTCATTCGCGCTTGCGCATTACCGAAAGAAGAACTCCGCTTCGGAGCTCCGGAATGGAAAAAAGATCCGTATCATTATGAACGTTTGCAGACTTCGTCGGTCAATTTCTCGGGAGTTTCTCTCGGCGGAAATGAAATCGTCCGCGTAGGCGAAGTCGCTCCGGTGGTAAGCATTTCGAGAAAGCCTCGGACTCCGGAATTTGCGTTTATCGGAATTGATTCGCAAAATATCGTCGCATTCAAAGATGCGTTTGATGTCGCAGCATTTGCTGCGGGCGAACGTGAAGTGCCCGCGGATGCGCTCATCGCTTATACGGGTGACAATTACACCTTCGGCGTTCGCGCTCTCGTTTCGGCGCTCGCTCAGAAAGGCGCAAAAAATCCGATTCTCCTTTATCAAAAAATCGACAGCTCGGAACGCGCAAAATTAAAAGTCGCCGCAGAATTTGGAAGCCTTCTTTCCGATGGCTTTGGCGATGCTGTTGTCATCGAAGATCCGGCAGATCAAAAGTCGGCAGTGCTTCTTGCGTTTGATATTTTACAAGCCGCAGGCATTCGCCGCAGCAAAACGGAATTCATCAGCTGCCCGAGTTGCGGACGGACTTTGTATAACATTCAAACCGTTCTCGGAAAAATTCACGAACGCCTTGGGCATTTGCAGAATATTTCGATTGCGGTGATGGGCTGCATTGTCAACGGAACGGGCGAAATGGCAGACGCTGATTTCGGCTATGTCGGCGGTGCTCCGGGATTCATCAATCTTTTCGAAGGCAAAACTTGCGTGAAGAAGAATGTGCCCGAAGCCGAAGCCCTCGACGAACTCGTTGAACTCATCAAGAGTCGCGGCCGTTACATCGAAGAATAAATTTTTATTGAACCTTCACAAAGGAACTCACTATGCGTAAAATTAAAACCATGAACAACATTTCCCAGAAAGGTCTCGGCCTCTTCGGCAAGGACTATGAAGTCTCGGAATCGATGGAATCCCCTGATGCGATTCTCGTCCGCAGCGCTCAAGTCGATACAGATTCTTTCGACGGACTTTTGGCAGTCGCTCGCGCCGGTGCAGGCGTGAACAACATCACCATCGACAAAGCGAGTTCAAAGGGTATCTGCGTTTTCAATACGCCGGGTGCAAATGCAAACGCTGTTGCGGAACTTGTGATGACGATTCTCGGAATGGAAGTGCGCCACGTTGCCGAAGCCGAAGCTTGGGTGAAGGCACTCGATCCGAATGATCCTGCTTTGGATAAGACGATTGAAAAAGGCAAGAAGATGTTCTCGGGCACCGAACTTTCGGGCAAGACTCTTGGCGTGATCGGCCTTGGAAAAATCGGCGTGCTCGTTTCGAACTATGCGCGTTGGAAGAATATGAATGTCGTCGCTTATGATCCGTATCCGAGTGCTGCAAACATGCATAAGCTTTCGAATGTGGTGACTGTCGTGAAGACGATTGACGAAGTCATCGCTAAGTCGGATTTCCTAACTGTGCATGTTCCGTTCATCAAGGGCGTTACCGAAAACATGTTGAACGAAAAGAATCTCGCTGCATTCAAGGGCTCGATCATTATGAACTTTGCCCGCGGCGGAATCGTGAACATGGATACCGTTTACAAGATGATCGATGAAAACCGTTTGAGCGCATACCTCACGGACTTTGCCGATGCAAAATCTTTGCAGAATCCGAAGATTAAAGTCTTCCCGCATTTGGGCGCAAGCACCGAAGAAGCCGAAGAAAATTGCGCAGTGATGGCAGTCGAAGAACTCAAGGATTACTTGGAATTCGGCGTTGTCCGCAACTCGGTCAACTTCCCGCCGCTCGATAGCTTCCCGCATGCCGAAGTCAAGAGCCGCGTCGTCGTCATCAACCAAGACGTTCCGAATATGATTGCAGAAATCACGAAGGTCTTTGGCGCTGCGAACATTAACATTGCAAGCTTCAGCAACAAGTCGAATGGCAAGATCGGTTATAACTTAATCGACGTCGAATCTTCTGTGGATGATTCCATTATCGATGCGTTGAAGAAACTCGACAAGGTGATTCGCGTCCGCGTGATTCACTTCTAATTTTTCACTTTTGAAAAATAAAAAGCGCCGAAGAATTTTCGGCGTTTTTTTATGGAATGAAATGATGGCGTCTAATTTGTTTGGCAACTTTGCTTTGCTTCTTCATAAGTTTCGTCGCGATTGGCATTTTCTTTTGTCTTCGATTCGATTTCCACATAATAAGTGGAACCTTTGCAATATTGCTTGCTCGGTTCAAATTCAATTTGATCTTCCTCGGGAGTATCTTCGCTCATCAAGGAGTCAATGGTATGCTGCATTTTGTCGCCCATCAATTTAATTAGCAATTCACACTCGGCTTCCGAATTGGTTTCTTGCTTGATAAGAGTCGTCACTTGCGCATTATCGCCGTCCCATTTGATAATCATCTGAATCGTTTCGTTTTCTAAAATCCAAGTATCGTCCGATTTTTTGAAATCGCAAGAGGTAAAGATTTCGAAATCATCGTCATCGGAATTGCTCGAAGTCGGATTTTCAATTTCAGAATTTCCGCTCGAAGAACTTGTTGCGGGAGTTGAGACGCTAGACAAATTATTTTCCGAGTCATCGGTCGGCGACGAGCTAGAATCATCGCAAGCGCTCATCATCAAGAATGTGAACCCCATCGCCAATGCAAATACAATTTTGGATTTGAACATGTTTTTTGTCTCCTATTGAATGGTTGAAAAACTAACAACTTTTTAAATGAAAAATGTAGATGATGGCGCGCCGGAGGAAAGAACTTAGAGCTTAGAACTTTGATCTTAGAATTCTCTAAGATCATTTGCGCGAATTTTGAATTCAGAATTTGACCGTTTGAAAATTTGGGTGATTATTTTGCTGCAAAATTTGTCCGTCGGGACTCCGGAGATAACATTTTACCCGCAAAATTTGTTCATTGGAACTCCGGAAATAACATTTTACCCGCAAAATTTGTTCATCGGAACTCCGGAAATAACATTTTACCCGCAAAATTTGTTCATCGGAACTCCGGAGATAACATTTTACCCGCAAAATTTGTCCGTCGGGATTCCGGAGATAACATTTTACCTGCAAAATTTATTCATCGGAACTCCGGAGATGAAATTTTGCAAATTTTCGCTCTCTGAGCACTGCCCACTAATTACTAACCACTCATTCCTCATTTTTTCCTATCCCACTGCGAGCTTGTTTGTTTTCTTGATGAATTTTGCGGGAATGGAGCGCTCTAATTTCCACGTGATGCTCATCGGGCGCGAGCCTTTGTGGGTAACGTAATCGGCGAGGCCTAAAAAAGTGTAAGCCGCGGCAGCACCGCTCACGGAATCGGTTTTATATTCGCGGACAAAGAGCAAAATTTTGCTATTCAATTCTCGGTGGTGAATGTAGCGCAAACCGGTTTTTGAGTTTTCGGATGTGGTGCACTGACTTTGCCAATGGAATAATTCTTCGTTAATCGAATAATCGTCGTACATAGATTTACTGAGAAATTAGGAGAGAGGAATGAGAAATTTTTAGTAAAGCGCCTATGGCGCAGAAAATAAAAATACTCTCTTTAGAAAATTAAAGAGAATATTTATAGTTAATTAGATGTGATTAAAGATAACGGTAGGGAAGGGAGTAGAATAGCAAAAAGATTAAATGTTATAAATTTTTAAAGCCCTCATAATCACTGAAACCAAGCATATAAATTGCCATTGCAATTGATAAATCTGGGTTACCAAAATTCTTTTTTTCTGATAAAACTCGGAGTTCTTCGATTACAGTGTCGTGTGGTACAAGAGAATTATCGAGCTCTTGAACTGCGGAATTTATAACCGAAGGTAATATCATGCACAATTGATAAAAAGCGTCTTTTTGCCCCGTAATCATAGCATAAAATTGGTCAAGACTTACTCTACGAATGAGCTTGTGTCCAACTTTCTTTTTATCAACAGATGTTTCCCACTTAATATTTTGTGAATGTTGGGCAATCGCTTCAACTAAAAAGCAGGCACAATCGTCATTATCTAAAATTTGAGATTGCATTTTAATAAATGTTTTTCCTGCCGATGCTGAATTCATTGTGTTATGTTTATTTTTCATTTCAACATAAATTGTGTGAACAACGCCAGCATTTGGAATTTCAATTCCATTTGGATTTTCATAAATAACATCCCAGCCGCCTTCTTCACCATTTTGTGGAACTCGGCAATTTTTTATATATTGGAAAATCCTTTGATGGAAATATCCAATATCATTGTTATTTGATTTATCTCGTTGTCTAAAAATTTCATTATTGATAATTTCAGCCCACGACATTTGATAAACTGATTTGTCAAAAATCAATTTGATAGGGTCAACAATATTTTTATTAAATCGCTTTAAATTAAATGATTCAAGTTTCTCACCATATTTTTTTATGGTTTCGACAACATGTTTTTTAAAGTCATTTTCTGAAATAAAATTAAGATTCCACATTATAATTCCTCCAATGTTTCTTTTATTTTTTTGGCGATGTCGTATGCTAAATTTACAGGTACAGCATTCCCAACTTGTTTGTATTGCTGTCCTACGCTTCCACAAAATTTCCAATTATCAGGAAAACTTTGGCATCTTGCATTTTCACGAATAGTAAATGGTCTTGCCTCTAATGGGTGGCAGCGATCTGTTTGCTTTTGACTTGGGGAAGTTAAAACCGTTAAAGAAGGCTCATCAAGGCTCAATCTTCTTAAAATTCCAGTTCTCCCGCCTTCCATATTCCAGCAACTTTTCATATATTCTTTCGCAATATCTTCTGGAATATCACGCCAATAACCACCAGGAGGAACCATTTCAAAAATTTTTTTCTTATAAGCAGAATAAGGTGTTCCTTCACTTTTCGGGCAATCTAAGAGAATATCTCTTAGAACAGGTTTATACTTATGTGGAGTTGGAAATTCAAAATGAGTCTTTTCAATCAAATCATTTCTAATTCCAATTGTAATAAGACGTTCTCTCTTTTGCGCAACACCATAATCCCAAGCATTTAAAACCTGTTTTTGAATTTTATATCCGCAAGTTTCAAAAATTTCTAGAATCGTTTTATACGTGCGCCCTTTATCATGGCTTAATAAGCCTTTTACATTTTCAAATAAAAACATTTTAGGCTGCAACTGTTCCAAAAATTTTGCATAATGATAAAAGAGAGTTCCACGAGCATCTTCTAAGCCTAAACGTTTTCCGGCGTAAGAAAAACTTTGGCAAGGTGCTCCACCGGAAAGTAAATCTAATTCACCTCTTTTTATTCCAAAATATTCCTGTAAATTAAGGCAAGAAATATTTTTTACATCATCATGAATAACTCTCCAATTTGGACGGTTCTTTTTTAGTGTGTCTGATGCATCTTTATCAAACTCAACAAGACCTAATGCATTAAATCCTGCTTTTTCAATTCCTAAAGCTAATCCTCCTGCGCCAGCAAAAAGCTCAATGCAGGAAAATTTTTTTTGCAATTTATGCGTATCTTTCGTAGTTTTAATTAGCGAAAGAGAATTTGCTGATAAATTTTTATTCATGGAACTTATAACAGAAACATTTGCTGTTTCTTGCAACTTTGAAATTTTTGTATGATGAGATGTTACTGTAGTCACATAACCTCCATATATGTATAAAATAGAAAAGTTTAATTCTAGTGTCTAAATAGTATTTTGGCAAAATTTCAAAATATTTTCGCATTCGTCAATGTTTGGAGTTCTTCAATCGCTTTGACATCGGTTGCGCCCATGTACGAAGTTGTGATAATGCGAAGTTCTCCGCCGTGGTCGCAGAATTCTTTGAGTTCATCGATGAAAAGGCGAAGGCCGCTCCATTTGATAAAAGAAACGAGCATGTCAATTTTATCGGCGGAAGCGATTTCTTTTTTTAGTTCGCTGAACATTTGCGGCTCGTGCAGAGCGCCTGTGAAAAGGGAACTTTGCGCGACAGAAGTTTCGGGGCGAATTAAATCTTTCGCTTTTTTCCCGGCGGCAAGTTTCGGGTCGTTTTCTTTTAAAACCGCTAAAAGTTGTTCTGCTTTGGATTCGATTTCAAGGGAACTGGATTTGTCGGCGGAATTTTTGAGTAGCGCAATAATTTGATTCGAAAGCTCGATTTGCGCTTTTAATTTTTCTTCGTCTTTATTCTTTTCGGCGACGACGTTTAACGCTTTTTCTACGGCTTCTGCCAAATATTGCGCCAAAATTTTTGAGGCTTCTGCTTTGTCGATGGGCTTTACGTATTTTCTTGCTTCCGAAATTTTCCCCAATTCTTCGCTCAATTTTTTATTGACGACTTGTTCGTAAAGGCCTGCTTGCAGCATAAAAATTCCTCATCTAAAAACATGATTCAAAAGATATAATAAATTCTTGGCAGAATTTGACAAAAACACTTTTCGCTTCAATTTGAAAATGGATTTCTCGTTTTTCGCTTGGGAAAATTTACTTGTTCCTATTTTCTTCAAGCTGTTCTAAAATTTTATAAACCGCTGACGATGGGTTTGCTCCTTCGGTTAAAATTTTTGCACGAGTTAAGGCTTCAAATTTTTTGTCCCACAAATATTTCTTTTGCGTTTCTGTAAGATTTGGCTTTTTATAATTTTGCCAAACATTTCCCATTTTTGTTAATTCATCGATGCACTTATTTGTCTGAATAAAACGGCTCTGTCAAGTCATTTTATACGGTTCCGTTGTTATAGCAAAAAATGTCGGTTTCGTAAGCCCCTCCGAAGCTGTTTATTCACTACAGAATTGCAGAATTTAGGCTATTTTGGCCATTTTTGGTTTCCGCAGCGTTTCCGTAATCATACAGTTTGGTATGACAGAGCCGAGGTCAAAACCGCAGCAGAACCGCAGTTTTTCGGAAATAACCACGCAGCTATATAAAAAGGCTTGACAGAGCCAATAAAACTGCTTTGATTTTTACAATGCAGTAAAAACCATAACTCAATACAAGGATTACTACAAAGGAATGTCGCTTTACAATTTTTCAATTTTTGGTTGATTGCAACAACATCTAAATCATACAGCAAAAATGTTTTTACGCAATCTCGGGAGGAAATTTTTAATTCCTTTTTGCGTGAATCAATTAAATGTTGTGAAATGCGAGCGCCTTCTTTTTTGACAATAATTTTAATGGGAGACTTATATTCTCTTCGTAAAAAATCAAGATATTTTTCTTCTGTTTCTCCTTCGCAAAAAACAAGAAACATCGGCTTCATTTTTTTTGCAGGTCTCTCCTCTCTTCTTGTAGTCATTTATTCCCCCAAAAGATTTTTTAATGTTTGAACTGAAGAATCTACATAAGGAACGGCATCAAATCGCCCTTGCAAATATCCTTTTTGCGCATCCATATTTTCTCGAAAATCTTTATAATCATATAAAGAATAAACATCTGTAGCGCCTTCGTTATTTTTATTGACAAAAACAATTTGATCTTTGCGCAGTCGTTTTACATCGATCAAATTTGTATTGTGCGAAGTAAATAAAAATTGAGCTTTTGACGAAGCGTGAATTAAATCAAGAATAAAATCGGCTAAGCGCGTATGCAGGCTTGCATCAAATTCATCGAGCATTAAAGATTTTTGATTTTTTACCACATCGATGAGCCGAATCAATACGGCAAATAATTTTTTTGTTCCGTTCGATTCTTCGGTTTCAATATCAAATGAAATTTTTTCATTAAATTGATGAAATGTTTCAATTTTAATGGAATCGATTTCCGCTTCTTTGAATGCAATTTTCATTTGTTCTTCGATATTTGGGATAGGCATTTTAATTTTCTCATGAGTTAATTTCACATCAGAAATGTCGCTATCGCAAATGGCTAATGCTTTTAAAATAAGTTCTTTATATTTGCTAAATGAATCTTCGACGAGTTTATCGTTTAAAGGAATTAACCCGAGCATCAATGTGTTTAGAAAATAGCGATAAATTTTTTGTGCAAATTCTCTGTTCATGTTATTTGCGCGGCTTAAAAACAGATTGACATTGCTTGTGCTTTCGATAACATCTTTTACCGCAGGAATTGTGACGCTGCCAAAAGAATATTCATTTTTTTCATTTCGCACAAAAATTTTTGCGCGTCGATTATTTGGAAAATAAAACAAGGATTCTGTTAAAATTTGACTGCGATTTAAAGTAAAGGAATATTCGTATTCAATATTTTCACAGACAAAGTCAATGAAAAATGAACTTGGTTTTGAATCAAAATGATCAAATTTAAATGGCATAAAATTGAACATGCCACCTTCATTGTATTGATGAGATTCTAAAATGGTTCTGCAACAAAAATGAATCGCTTTAATAATATTGGATTTTCCCGAAGCATTGGGTCCGAAAAGTCCGATTGTTTTTAGGACTTTTTGATGATTCCATTCGATGACATTATCTTGAAGTTCACGAGATTGTGCAGAATTGATATTTCCTGCTCGAAAGTCTATGCAGATTTTATTTTTGATCGAAAAGAAGTTTTCTAATTCAATTTTTAGAAGCATAAAAGTCTCTTATTTGTAGAATTATTACAAATATACAACTTAAATTGTTGAAATCCAACTTTTGACTCTCATTTTTTTATATTTCCCCCTATGAAAACAATCGAAGTTGTGGCAGGCGTTATTCGTGATGGCGAAAAATTTTTTGCGACTCAGCGCGGTTATGGCGAATTTAAAGATGGCTGGGAATTTCCGGGTGGAAAATTGGAGCCGGGCGAAACGCCAGAAGAAGCTTTAGTGCGTGAATTAAAAGAAGAACTCGCTATCGATATTTTGGTAAAGGATTTTATTTGCACCGTCGAATACGATTATCCGAAATTTCACTTGACGATGCATTGTTTTTATTGCGAAATTCAACGCGGCACGCCGCAATTACTCGAACACGAAAATGCGAAATGGTTAAGTCTTGCCGAACTCAATTCGGTGAATTTTCTCCCGGCAGATGTCGAAGTGGTGAAGAAAATAAAAAGAGAATTTTAGTTTCCTAAAATTCTCTGCGGAAAAATTGGCTTGCGGTTATTTGCGGTAAGCTGCTGCGAATGCTTCTTTCGGATATTTGACGCGCACGTGATAGGTGCCGTCGAGACTTTTCAAAAAGATTTTGGTGAGCTGCGTAACGTCGCGCAAATTGAGACCGCTTTCCGAAAGTTGTCCTTCGTTTAAGCGGGCGGTAATCGTCGTGTTGACGAGTGCGTTGAGCTTTTCACTGTTCGGCTCGGACATGGCGCGGCTCGATGCTTCGATGACATCGGCGAGCATTAAAATCGCCGTTTCTTTGGATTGCGGTTTTGGTCCCGGATAAGTAAAATCTTCTACGCGCGTGGCAGCGTCTTGCTTTAACGCTTCTTGGTAGAAGTATTGAATGATGCTTGTGCCGTGATGTTCCAAAATGCCGTTGATAATCGCAGTCGGAAGTTTGTTTTCTTTCGCGAGTTCTGCACCTTGGGTAACGTGTTTCAAAATAATATCTGCGGATTCGCGCGGCTGAAGATTTTTGTGCGGGTTAATTCCTTGCTTTTGGTTTTCGGTAAAAAATTCGGGGCGCATCGTTTTGCCGATGTCGTGGTAAAGCGCCATCGTGCGAACGAGAAGAGAATTGGCGCCAATTCCGTCGGCGACTTTTTCGGCTAAGTTTGCCACTTGAATCGAATGGTGGAATGTTCCCGGAGCAAGATTGGAAAGTCTCTTGAGAATGGGACGATTAAAGTCCGAAAGTTCCATGAGAGTTAAGTCGGTGGTAATGCCAAAAATGCGTTCGGCAAGGTGAATTAGAAGCACCGAAGAAACCGCGCTCCAAATGACAATGTTGATAACGCCAGCAAGGAAAGTCGGATAAATAATTTCCCAATGGAAACGGTTACGCAAAAGCAGTTGCACCGTAAGCGCAAGCGCAAAGGCGACGATTGCCGCGAGAATGCTCCAAATAAATTGCGAACGATAACGGATGCTGTTTAAATTGTGAATGCCCGCCCAGCTAATTCCAAAAGAAAGAATCGCGGTCGAAAGATCGTAGCCCGAAAGAATGCCGAGGAAAGACGCCGAAAATACGGCGAATAATGTTCCGATTTGGCGGTTGTGCAAAACGGTTGCAATCACCGGCGAAAGGATAAAGGGGAAAAACCAAATCAGGTCAATGTCTTTCGGAAGAGTCGGCGTATTCGCTTGAATGTAAGCGCCGAAGTGATGAATCGCAGCAAATGCACCGAGTTGAAGTGCCGCGAGAGCGGTTATCGACCAAAGCTCTTTGCGGTTGCGGAAATTTTGTGCGTGGAAAAAGTAAAAGTATAAGAAGAATAAAACGACGATAATGGCGATGAAAATAATTTGCCCGTAAACAGCGGTAAAGTGTCTAGAACCTTCTTCTTTTTGCATCGCATTTTGCATCGCTTCCAAACGTTCGAGTACATCTTTGGTAACGATTGCTCCTTGCGAAATCAATTCCATGCCGCGGGGAATCATGCCTTTTGACGAATTGACTTGCTTCTCGGCGAGTTCTTGGCGGTGCTCCGTTTCTTTTTTCAAATAGAAAACATTCGGGAGAGTGAAAACGTAAAGCGCTTCGTAGAAGGCGCTCTGCATCGCTTGACTTTTAAAATATTGCTGCAAGTCGGTGAAGGTTTCATCGATGGCGCGTTCGCGCGGCTGAATGCGGCTAGCGTCAATTTTCTTTTCTTCATTATCGCGGACAAAGGAAACTTCGGATTTGGAATACGGCAAAAAGTTGACGTCTTGAATGTTGTAAGTGTCGCGGAAAAGTTGAACGCTTGTATTGTTCGTCGCGAGTAGCGTATTTGAAACGCCTTGATCTAGCATGCGATTAAAAGCGCTTTCGAGAGAATCGCGGGCGCGTTTGCTCGACGAAAGTTGTTGCACCGCTGTATTGGAAAGTCGATTAGTTAATTTGTGAAAAATCTGAGAAGCTTGCTGCACTTTCAGTTGCGTTGACGAATCATCGGCGGCGGCAGAAATTTCGGATTGCAAAGCTCCGTAACGCGAAAGGCTTGCAAGGTAAGACTTCAAATCATTTTGAATGCGGACAGTTTCGTCGTGATTGAATTCGAAAACCGCATATACTTTGGCAGCGGCACGCGCTTTTTCGCCCGCGATTTCCTGTTCGGATTTCGGCACTTCAAAAGAAATGGGCGCAACGATTGTCCGCGGACTGATTTGACCCAAGTGCGGCACCTCGGACTTTTGGGCGAGGTCTTTATCGGGGAATAAAATAATTCCCAAAGCGATGATGACGAGGCATCCGAAAAGAGTGTGCAACTTGAGAGTTTTATTTTTCATTTTTTGCCTCCGGATTCGTAGGCTTTTACAATTTCACGGACAAGAGGATGACGTAACACATCGGTCGGCGGAAACGAAATATGCGCAATGCCGCGGACTTTTGAAAGTAATCGAATCGCGTGCGCGAGTCCCGAAACTTGCTTTGGTCCGAGATCGATTTGCGAAGAATCGCCGGTGATAATCGCTTTCGAATGTTCCCCTAAACGCGTTAAGAACATTTGCATTTGCGGAATCGTCGTATTCTGCGCTTCGTCCAAAATGATAAAGGCGTGCTTCAAAGTGCGGCCGCGCATATAAGCGAGAGGAGCGACTTCGATTTGTCCTTCTTCTTGATATTTTTTCAGTTTTTCACTTGGAAGAAGTTCCGCTAAACTATCTTGAATCGGGCGCAGATACGGGGCGATTTTTTCTTTCAAATCGCCGGGAAGATACCCGAGGGATTCTCCCGCTTCGACCGCAGGGCGCACAAGACAAATGCGTTCGACTTCGTGATTCTCTAAACTCGCAACCGCAATCGCAACCGCTAAAAATGTTTTTCCTGTTCCCGCAGGACCATCGGCAAAAATAATGTCATTCTTTTCGCACGCTTTGACGAGTTCTGCTTGAGAAATGGTTTTAGGAACGACGGGAATTCCGAGTTTATTGCGGAAAATCGGCTCGGCAGGGATAAATGCTTTCGCGGATTTTTTCGTCGGCGATTTTTCTTCGCCGAGAAGACGCGCTAAATATTTTGGGGAAATGAACGTTCCGTTTTTTGCTGCGATTTTTAATTGATCGAGCAATGCGAGTGCACCCGAAATATCGGCAGACTTTCCTTTTGCTTCGATGCGAAGTCCCGAAAGTCTTGCGTGGATGATAACGGAAAAACGGTCTTCCACCATGCGGAAAACCGTTTCATTTTCGCCGGCGATTATGCGTTTAAAATCGTCGGAAAGAGGGTAACGAACTTCTTGAACCATCAATTATTGTGCGCTTTCCGCAGGAGCTTCTTCGGCGGCAGGTTGAGTCGAGATGCCGAGTTTCGTCTTGGCTTCGAAAATCTGACGACGGAGTTCGTGGTTTTCTTCGGTCGCTTTGACTGCGGCTTCTTGAGTTTTCTTCAATTCATCTTCGTCAACTTGCTTTGCCTTTGCAGCAGAGCCGCCTTCGGATTCTTCGGTGTAGCCATCTTCGTTCATTTCATCACCGCCTTGACGCGAGCCTGCGCAAGCTGCCAAAGAAAGGGCACAAAGAGAAGCGAGGGCGAGTTTCCAGAGTTTAGATAAAGACATTGTAAAAGCTCCATGCAAAAAAATGGGTTCAGTTGAAATATATATAGATTTTTTGAACTAAGAATGTTAAAAAATTTAGATTAAAGGCCATGAATCGCTATTCTCAGGTTTTCCTCACGCCGGCAGGGGATGATTCTGCCGCCAAAGTGTATCATTCTCGTCGCCAAAAAATGCTCAAAAAATTGCAGACGGTGGGAATTTTTGCGGGAATGGACCGCAATCCGGGTTCCGAAGAAGTTTTTACAGAAATCGGAAACAAAATGGTGCAAGATCCGGCGATGCTTTTTTTAACGGGATTAAACGAGCCCGGTTGCCGCTTAATTTTGAATCCGTTGGCCGAAAATGCGGCGGAAAGGGAAGTGCTTTTCTTAGAAGAAAAAGATGCCTTTCGCGAATTTTGGACGGGAATTAAAGTCGCTTATTCCGAAGAAGGATTAGATGAAATTAAAAAACTCACGGGATTTAAAACGATTCTTCCGAAACGTAAATTTTGGAATTATTTAAAGAAAATCGTCGAAGAAAAATCCATTTCAAAATTGGAAGCGTTTTATTTAGACTTTTTCTTTAGGAATAAAAAGTTTCAAACGAAAGACGATCACAACTGGAAATTTGCGCAGGAATTGAAGAGAAAATTTAAGGGC